>Ga0209369_1000046_pt1 | contig 292680 bp, 261 predicted proteins | sample EBPBio142010_DNA_FD_185865 | JGI IMG/M metagenome (GOLD analysis project Ga0209369, IMG submission 185865) | Wastewater treatment Type I Accumulibacter community from EBPR Bioreactor in Madison, WI, USA - Reactor 1_10/4/2010_ DNA (SPAdes)... | ecosystem: Engineered > Bioreactor > EBPR >...
AGGCACGCCGCCAGCGTTCATCCTGAGCCAGGATCAAACTCTTAAATAAAATCTTAAGGGTTTGCCTGCTAACTCATAAATGAGCTAACTAGCTCGTAACTACTTGAGTAGTTACGATCGATGCATTACTGCATCTTTTTTTGAAATGTTTTCACATTTCCGTTATCACTTTTCTTTTTTCAAAGAATTGCGTTTTTTGGTTTTTTTCATTTGCGCTATTCAATTTTCAAGGTCCTGTGTTGTCTTTCCGATGATCCATCCGTTTCGGTTTCCCTTAACGTCTTTCATCTCGAAAGGAATGACAGCTTTTAAATTCTATCAAATCCACTTTGCTTTGTCAACATTTATTTTCTTCATGTCTCCGCCGCAAGTAGGCGACTTGATAATATTACACTAACCATAATCGAATGTCAACCTGTCTTATCCGTTTTTATCTTTAACGAATCGTAACAATTCGAATGGTTTCAGCAGTTTCTTATTTGAATCGGACACTTTATATTATATAATGTAATAAAACTAGCTGATGGAGGACAAAATGAAACGCGTTTTTTCCGGTGTTCAACCGACAGGTCAAATACATTTAGGTAACTATATAACCATGAAGAACTTTGTTAAGCAACAGGATGACAAGGATTGTATCTACTGTGTTGTCGATATGCACTCGATCACAGTTCCACAGGACCCTGTAAAGCTTCGAAAGAGCATTATAGAGCTTGCTGCTTTATACATGGCCATTGGCCTAGATCCAAATAAGGTAACGTTATTCATCCAATCTCAAGTGCCTACTCATGCAGAGCTTGCATGGATTCTCAACTGCTTTTCCTATATGGGCGAATTAAGCCGCATGACACAATTCAAGGATAAATCTGAGGGCAAAGACGTGGTTACGACTGGTCTCTTCACCTATCCCGTATTAATGGCTGCCGATATCTTACTTTATGACACGCATTTCGTACCCGTTGGTAACGACCAAAAGCAGCACCTGGAGCTGACCAGAGATATTGCGAACCGTTTTAATAACCGATTCGGTGATACCTTCGTGGTTCCGGAGCCCATGATAGCTAAGGTTGAGGACGGCGCACGCATCATGGCACTGGATGATCCTACTCAAAAAATGAGCAAGAGCAATCCAAATGAGCATTCAAAAATTACGCTATTAGAACCACCTGCTAACGTAAAGAAATCCATAATGCGCGCAACCACCGATAGCGATTCTTTCATTAAGTACGATTTAACAAATAAGCCTGGCGTCAGTAATCTTCTCACGATCTACTCGCAGTTCTCACCCTACTCGATTTCCGAACTAGAGTCAAAATATGAAGGACTCGGCTATGGTGCTCTAAAAAAAGACCTGGTTGAGGTGGTCAACGCAGAGCTTCTTTCTGTTCAGCAGCGTTTTGAATCGATTATGGCCAGTGGCGAAGTCTATGATGTTTTAAAAGTTGGACGTGAACGCGCCACTCAAATCTCTACAGAAGTATTAGACCGCGTGAAACAAAAAATCGGTTTCGTCACTTTCTAATTAAATTAAGCTAAAAAATAAGATCTCGAGTCGACAGTTAATATGTCGATCGAGATCTTTTTTATAGTGCTTCATTTAGTTTAATAATCGCTTCTTCAAGTAAGTCACCCTTAATCGGTTTAGAATAATGATAGCCCTGTACATAATCGACGTGAAGTTCCTTAGATTTTTCTACGAGGAGCTTATTTTCTATCCCCTCAGCCACGACATCGATTCCCGTTTTATGCGCAAAATCCACGATTGAATCGATGAGCTGGAAGACGTTTTCATAGGTTGAGGAATCCTTCATCAAAGCCTTGTCTATTTTAATGCCATTAAGTGGAAGCCTAATGAGATTCTTAAACGACGAATATCCTGTCCCAAAATCATCAAGAGAAATACCGATATGCTGACTTCTCAGATAAAAGAGCTTCGCGATGATATTTTCGTTAGTTTCAAGCATGATGCTCTCTGTAATTTCAAGGCGTATCAAATGCTTCGGTATATCAAAATTGCTAATGATCTCTAGTACTTTACTAACGAACTGTTCTTCTAAAAGCTGAATCACAGAGATGTTTATAGAAATTGAATATTTTTGGTCATTATCACGATTTAGTTTTGCTATCTTCTCACAAGCCTTCTCAAGTACGAAATAGCCAATATCGATAATGAGACCCGTATTCTCCGCAAGCGGGATGAATTTGTCAGGCATCACCAACCCTAAAACCTTAGAATTCCATCTGATGAGCGCTTCAAAGCCACTGATTTTCCCTGGTTCCAATGAAATAATTGGCTGATAGTACACTTCAAATTCGTTATTGTCGATGGCGGAACGCATGTGATTTTCCAGTAGCATTTCATTGATGGCATTCTGTTTAATTTCTTGATCAAAGAAATGAAAACTCTTCTTTGTGACTTTTCTTGCATGATACATGGCGATATCCGCATTCTGTATGAGCTGTTCGACATTCTCGCCATCCATAGGGAACAAAGTCACACCAATACTTGCAGTAACCTTTACGATTTTGGACTGAGCCGAAATAGGAATTTCAATGGTTTTTATTAAAGTATCGAGTATTTTAAGGGTCTCACTTCTATCGGCAACATGCTTCACCAATATGGCAAACTCATTTCCCCTAAATCTTGCAAAATAAGCGTTTTCGTTTTGACCATAAACCTCGATCAACCTTTTTGCAAATTTCTTTAAAATTTCGTCGCCAAAGGAGTGGCCATAAATATCATTAATATACTTGAAGTTATCGATATCCATGAGCAATAAAACGCCCTTACCATTCGCCATTAAAACTTCTTCAAAACGTTCTTCAAAGTATCGGCGATTATAAAGCTTCGTCAATGGATCTTTATATGTCATATCGTGAATGTTGAGTTCATACTCTTTTCGCTTCGTAATATTTTGATGAGATCCTGTCATGCTGACGAAAGCATCGTCAACATATCGTGCAATACCGACTGCCTCGATCCATATATACTCACCAGACTTCGATAAGACCCTATACTCAAGGCGATAGTTATTGACTAAGCCTAATTGATAACCATTTAACTCGGTTTCCACTTTAGCACGGTCATCTGGATGTATCAGTTTTAGCCACTGATCGAGTGAAGAATGGTTCACGTCTATGTCAAAAATGGAATACCATGCTGGTGTCAAGTATTGGATCGATCCGTTTGGTTCCAAATCCCATAGACCTTCCTCAGATGCTTCAAATATGGACTTATAGCGTTGCTCGCTATTTTGAATATATTCATTATTTTGAAGGAGCTGATCATATTGATCCTGCAATGTTTCTTCTGAAGCAAATAGCTCTTCATAAAGGGCTTGCATCTCAAAATTTTTATCATTAATACTGGTAATCATGCTGTTGAAGCCATTGATTAAAGTTTCAACTTCATAATCATCAGAGGTAAGTTCACAAGGCTTATACTCATCAATATCACTATAAAGACTCATGGTTTGAGCCAGTTGATATATAGGCTGAACGATTTTATCTGATACTTTTACGAGATATTTACCAGAAATGTAAATAAGTGCTGTGGTGGTAACGAATAACAAAAGAAACATCAAAATCAGCGTATTGATTATTTCTATGTGCTTAATGACGACGACGACATACATGCCCATAGAGGGTATTTCTTCTACAAAAAGATGTAGATTGCCATCGTTGATGTCATTACTCGTCTTCATTTTTTCGAAAGTCGTCTGGCTTATTCGAAGTGCATCCCAGTCACCAGCTAAATAGTCTTTATTTTTTGATGCAAGTATTTTACCTGATGCATTTACGATGAATAACTGGCCATGAGCCCCTATCGTCGTTTTCTCTACCAGCGTGGTGATATTATTAAGCAAAATATCCACGCCAATCACCATGCCATCACCTACATACTTTGATGCTGTAATGGTAAACTCACCTGTACCATGATCCACATAGGGATCTGTCCAGTTTACCTTACTTTTCACCTCTGTTGCATTGATATACCATGGTCGTAAGCGTGGATCATAATCCGGAGCGACATAACGCTTCGGGAATAAATAAAATCTACCAGTTGCATCTCCGATAAAAATTGTGCTTGCATCCCTGAAGACGTTTTTAAACGTCGTCAGTGTCTCATTATAGTAAATATCATTGTCAATGTTTTGCGGCAGCACTAAATAATTCTTTAAAGAGATCAAACTTCTTTGTGTGTTTTCAAAAGTAATCTCCAAAGTGTTTTTCGTTAAATCAATAACACTCAATGACTGTGCCCTATACTTCTCATCAATGGTTATATAAGCATAAATGAAAAAGAACACGCTTGAGAGTACAGCAAATATGACGATGATGTACGTGATCAACTTTTTATATTTGCTTTGAATACTTGATTTTACCGACATATCCCACCAAATTAAATCTCGTTAAGTTTCATTAATTCTTTTCTGAATTTCTTGATAATTTTCTTTTCCATACGTGAAACCGTCATCTGAGAAACATTGAGCTCATCAGCCACCTGTATCTGTGTTTTGTTCTCAAAAAAACGGTCGTTTACGATTTTGATTTCAATCTCGTTAAGCTTTTTTAAGCACATGTTGATGAAATCGCGGTTTTCGATGATATCAAAGTACTTATCATCTCTTCCGATAATGTCTTGAAGTTGAATATCCTTATCATCACCAGACGCATCATAAGTCAAATCCAAAGATTTCGGCGTGTATACCTGAGAGGCTTCCATCGCTTCAATCACTTCTTCCTCGGTGACATTTAGGTACTCTGCGATGTCGCTCACTTTTGGTATACGCTGCAAATCCTGTTGGAGCTTTGACTTTGCTTGGTTGATTTTTTTAGAAAGTTCCTGTATGCGTCTAGGAACGCGTACTGACCACCCTTTATCACGAAAATACTTTTTGATTTCGCCGATAATGGTAGGGGTTGCGAAACTTGAAAACTCAAAACCACGGTCAACATCGTAGCGCTCAATCGCATAGATTAACCCTAACGAAGCGACCTGATAGATATCCTCATACTCGATGCCTTTATTAATGTACTTCTTAGCCAGTATTTCAGTGATGTACATATGACGCTTGATCAGTTCATTTCGAATGGCAATTTCCCTATTATTTTTATATAGATAAAATAGTTCCTTCGTACTGAGCGCAATAAATGCATTTTCTCTGGAACCATTTTCAGTTATGATTGCTTGCTTTTTTTTCATGAACATCAGCCCCTAACCGAAGAAGAACATTTATTCAACGATCTTACTCATTATAATTTTTGTGCCACTTCCTTCGTTTGACTCAATTTCAACCGTATCCATTAGTGATTTCATTATAAAAAGACCGAGACCATTTTCTTGCAAATCTTCTGCATTTGGTGCCTTTACATTATCTACACTGAAGCCTTTGCCATGATCGACGACTTCGATAATCAAACTGTCACTATGGTTAATAAACTCAAGCTTATAAGTTTCTTCTGATCCAGAGTGTAAAATGGCATTATTACAAGCTTCGCCAACAGCTAATTTAATGTCTTCTATGGTTTCGATATCAAATCCCATTTGATTAGCGACAAATGAAGCGGTCAACCTTGCAATACTAACGTATTCAGGTTTACTGGGTAATGAAATATTTATTGATTCCCTCATTTTCTAGTCCACCTTTTCTATTTAATTGCGAATAGAGAAAATTCTATCCAAACCTGTTAAAGTGAATATCTTTAAGATGCTTGGCTTCAATTTCTCAAAGTGGACCGTTTTGTTATTGAGCTTCACATTCTTATAAAAACTGATTAAAACACCTAAACCTGTACTATCAATATATTCAAGATTCTCACACTTGAATACGAAATCCGATTGTTTTTTTTCATTGAGTTGAATAAGTTCATCTTTAAGCAGTGCCTTAGAATTAATATCAACTTCACCAATCAGTTCAATTTCCCAACTTTTGGCATTTTCATTATAATTAGTATTCAGTCTTAAAGCCATTGGAAAGCCCCCCCTGCATCTGCATGAATCTGTTTTTTCACGTCTTGAAATTATTATACACTAAACATTCAGAGGAAAGATAAAAAATTATTCACCTTCCTCTGAATCTTCTTGCTCTCCGACCTTCGCCATTGAGACGAGTCGCGTACTTTCATCAATTTTCATGACGCGTACACCTGAAGTAATACGGCCAGTCACAGAAATTTCATCAACCTTTATTCTGATTAACACGCCATTGTCATTGATGATCATGAGTTCATCTTGATCATTAACCACGACGGCACCGATAAGGTTACCCGTTTTGCTATTGAGGTTGTAGGTAATAATCCCCTTACCGCCTCTAGACTGCTGACGGTATTCTGTCATCGGTGTACGTTTACCATATCCATTTTCAGAAACAACGAGAAGCTTAGCTTCTTCTTTAACCACTTCCATATCAATGATATGATCCACGCCTGTAAGCGTAATTGCTCTGACACCAGTAGCAGTTCTTCCCATGGCCCTAACATCATCTTCGCTAAATCTAATGGCCTTTCCTTTTTTCGTGACGACGATTAACTCATCATTACCAGTTGTTCTTCTCACAGAAATAAGTTCGTCGCCCTCTTTAAGATTAATAGCGATAAGACCTGTCTTACGGTTTGTATCAAACTGGTCAAGTGTGGTTTTCTTAATGACGCCATATTTTGTACATAACGTGAGGAATCCATCATCAAAGTTCTTAATCGGAACAACTGCGTTGATTTTTTCCTCTGGTTCCAATGGAAGAAGGTTGACGATCGCAGTTCCTTTAGATATACGAGAGCCATCCGGTATCATATAGGCTTTCATACGATACACCTTGCCTAAATTCGTAAAGAATAATAGATAATCATGTGTCGATGTGGTATAAATTTCTTTTACAAAATCCTCTTCTCTCGTTGAAAGACCTGTTTTACCTCTTCCTCCGCGCTTTTGAGAGACATACTCGCCTGTAGAAACGCGTTTAATATAGCCGGCATGAGTAAGTGTAATGATGACCTCATCTTCTTCGATTAAATCCTCATAATCGATTTCATCTGGATTGATACTGATTTCAGTTCTACGCTCGTCATTATACACTTTTTTGATTCTTAGTAAGTCTTCTTTGATGATCGCTAATAGTAAGTGTTCATTTTCCAGTAAATCATTTAGATAAGCGATGAGCTTGATCAACTCCTGATATTCGTTTTCAATCTTTTCTCGTTCAAGTCCTTGAAGACGACGTAATCTCATGTCGACGATGGCTTTTGCTTGAATTTCAGATAAATTAAAACGCTCCATCAATTTTTGTTCTGCATTATTATAGGCACTTCTAATGATTTTAATAATTTCATCGATATTATCGATCGCGATACGTAGGCCTTCTAAAATATGCGCTCTTTCTTTCGCTTTTTTGAGATCATAAATAACACGTCTTCTCTCGACGACCTTTTGATGCTCAAGATAAGCAGTAAGCATCTCTTTAAGATTTAGTACCTTCGGTTCGCCATCATGTAATGCGAGCATGATGATGCTATAAGAAACCTGTAGCTGGCTATTTTTAAATAACTGATTAAGCATGATGTTTGCATTGACATCGCGACGTAACTCAATCACGATTCGGATGCCGTTACGGTTACTTTCATCTCGAAGGTCAGTGATGCCATCCAAACGCTTATTTTTAACCATTTCGGCGATGCCTTCAATCATGCGTGATTTGTTCACTTGATAAGGAATCTCTGTTACGATAATTCGGCTTTTGCCGTTTTTCATCTCTTCAATTTCTGTTTTTGAACGCAGAATAACACGCCCTCTACCTGTTCGGTAAGCGCGTTTAATGCCTTCAACACCCATAATTTCAGCACCTGTAGGAAAATCAGGTCCTTTAATGGAGTCCATAAGGTCATAGATATCTGTCTCAGGATCATCGATCAATTTAATGACGCCATCGACTACTTCACCAAGGTTATGAGGTGGAATAGAGGTAGCCATACCAACAGCGATACCATTAGATCCATTAATCAAAAGGTTCGGAAATCTACTTGGTAGCACCACTGGTTCTTTTTCAGTCTCGTCAAAGTTAGGTGAAAAATCAACCGTTTCTTTATCGATATCTCTTAATAGCTCGCCAGAAATCTTAGACATTCTCGCTTCTGTGTAACGCATGGCAGCTGCGCCATCGCCATCGATAGAACCGAAGTTGCCATGACCATCGATAAGCATGTATCGCATGGAGAAATCTTGGGCAAAACGAACCAACGCCCCGTAAATCGATGAATCGCCATGGGGATGGTACTTACCCATTACTTCACCGACGATACGCGCCGATTTACGATGTTGTTTATCATGTGTGAAATTAAGTTCGCTCATGGCATATAGTATTCTACGGTGAACTGGCTTTAAACCGTCTCTAACATCTGGTAGTGCTCTGGAAACGATAACGCTCATGGCATAATCCATGTACGATTTTTTCATTTCCTCCATAACATCGACGAGTAAAATGGTCTGATTGAGGTTCATCGTCTCATTGATGTCATCTGCAGAATCTTCATACGATGTCTCTATGATTTCATCGTCAAAATCTTTTTGATCGTCACTCAATGGTCAATCCTCCTAGTAGGTGTCAATATTCTTAACGTATTTTGCATTAAGTTCGATAAATTCTCTTCTCGGTTCTACTTTTTCACCCATCAACGTAGAGAAAATCAAATCGGCTTCAATAGCATCATCCACAGTGACATTCATGATGGTTCTCACCGATGGATCCATGGTAGTGGACCAAAGCTGCTCTGCATTCATTTCACCGAGACCTTTGTAACGTTGAATCGTTACATTTTGTCTACCGATATCGTTAAGAAGATTGTTTAATTCTTTATCTGAATATAAATAATAGACGCTTTTGCCCTTTTTCACTTTATAAAGGGGTGGAATGGCAATGTATACATGGCCCTGTTCAATTAGGGGTCTCATAAACCTAAAGAAGAATGTTAACAGCAGTGTCCTAATATGTGCACCATCCACATCGGCATCGGTCATGATGAATATTTTATCATATCGTAGCTTCGTCACATCAAAATCGTCACCGATACCACAACCAAATGCGGTAATTAGGGCCCTAATTTCAGATGAACTAAATATCTTCGCGAAATTGGCCTTTTCAACATTCATGATTTTACCACGTAGTGGAAGAATCGCCTGAATATTTCTATCCCTACCTAATTTGGCAGATCCACCTGCCGAATCTCCCTCGACGATGTAAATTTCACATTTTGCTGGATCACGTTCGGAACAGTCTGCGAGTTTACCAGGCAAAGTCAATCCATCAAGCGCACCTTTTCTTCTGGTAAGTTCACGGGCTTTTCTCGCTGCCTCTCTCGCTTTCGCGGAGGTGACACATTTCTCGATGATGACTTTTGCTTGATTAGGGTTTTCTTCAAGATAGCGCTCAAGCATATCAGACGCGGCTGTTTCTACGATTCCTCTGATTTCACTATTACCAAGCTTAGTCTTCGTTTGTCCTTCAAACTGCGGCTCTTCTAATTTTACTGAAACGATGGCAGTCATGCCTTCTCTAACGTCTTCACCCGTGAGATTTTCATCTTTTTCTTTGATGATTCCCTTTTTTCGACCGAACTCATTAATTAAACGCGTAAGCGCCGATCTAAACCCGATGAGGTGTGTACCACCTTCATGCGTACTGATGTTGTTTGCGAACGTAAAAATATTTTCTGAATACCCATCGGTGTACTGAAAAGCAATTTCAACCGTGTTGGTTTCGTTGATTTGTTCTGAATAGACGACATCTTCATGAATAGGAGTCCGATTAACGTTTAAGTACTGAACGAACTCCTTAATCCCTCCCTCATAGTAAAAACGTGAGGTTTTCTTAGCGTCTGTACGCATATCTGAAATTGTAATTTCTATCCCCTTATTTAAAAAGGCAAGCTCTCTAATACGGGATTCAAGTGTACCAAAATCATAATCTAAAGTTTCAAATATCAAATGATCCGCTTTAAAGGTGGTCTTCGTACCCGTAATTTTCGAATTTTCAAGTTCGCCAATCACATGTAATTTTTCAGTGGTAGCCCCTCTTTCAAAGCCAATTTTATGGATTTTACCATCACGCTTGACTTCAACGTCAAATCTTTCTGATAAAGCATTAACGACAGAAGCGCCTACGCCATGTAGACCACCGGAAACTTTATATCCCCCACCGCCAAATTTACCACCGGCGTGAAGAACCGTATGAATAACTTCAACTGCTGGAATTCCCATTTTTTGATGCATATCAATCGGCATTCCACGACCGTCATCTTCAACCGTAATAATATTATCAGCTTCGATAGTGATGGTAATTTTTTTACAATATCCAGCCAATGCCTCATCGATACTATTATCGACTATCTCATAAACCAAATGATGAAGACCGCGTGCACTGGTTGAACCAATGTACATCCCAGGTCTTTTTCTTACGGCTTCGAGTCCTTCCAATACTTGTATCTGATCAGCATTATATGCTTGATTTGACATTTTCCAACCTCCTAATGGTTTAGAACACTTCCATTTTTAATTTTGATGATTTTTGATGCGTTAATATATTCATCCAACAGATTTTTAACATCCGTAGTCGTAATAATCGTCTGAACATCTTTAAGTGCGTAAATCAAATCCTTTTGTCTGTTGACATCGAGCTCGCTCATCACATCATCAAGCAAGAGGATCGGGTATTCCCCTACATCTTTCTTGATAATCTCTATTTCAGATAATTTGAGAGATAAGGCAGCCGTTCTTTGCTGCCCTTGTGATCCAAAGGATTTGATGTTGATGTTATTAATGCAAATCTCGAAATCATCTCGATGTGGACCAACTGATGTGAACCCTCTTTTTAAATCAATTTCGACGTTTTTCTTAAGCATCATTGAAAGTTCACTCTTTATTGTATCATAATTCTCCGTATTTTTCACAGCGGTTAAGTAGGTTATCGATAAGGATTCCTTGTGTTTAGTAACTTCGCCATGTATACGGTTACTGATCATCGCTAAATCATCGATGAAGTGCTGCCTTCTTTTTATGAGCTTGGCCCCTTTTTCAACCAGTTGTTCATCCCATATTTCCAGCATGTCTCTAAACTCTGGTTTATATGGGATTTTCTTCAGGAGCTCGTTTCGCTGGAAAAGGATACGATTATACTCGATGATGTCGAGACAATATACTTTACTGATATGAGAGAGTTCTCTATTTAAAAAGCGCCTTCTTTCAACAGGACTTTCTTTAATGAGTTTTAGATCATCCGGATAAAAGAGGATTAAATTGATCGTCCCTAATAAATCGGATATTTTGGTGATATTGACGCCATTGATTAAAAATTCTTTTTTTGATTTATCGTTGATTCTATACTCGATGGTTTCACTAAATCCATTTTCTCTTTCAATTTCAATTTTGACAGCAGTAACCATTTCTCCAAATTTGACGAGTTCACTTTCTTTAGATGCGCGAAAAGATTTACCAAATCCACCGGTATAAATACTTTCCAGTAGATTAGTTTTACCTTGAGCGTTATCACCAATAATAATATTGAGTTTACTGTCAAACTGAATCTTCAACTGGTCATAATTGCGATAATTTTTAAGTGTAATGGACTTAATCTTCAAGTTTAACCTCGTTTAATCACTTTAATTATATGTGTCTCTTTGGTTGAATCATCCACTGGAATGGTCACTTCCACTAAATCATCGTGAAAAATTTTTTTACCGCGTTGATCACATACTTTACCATTAAGCTTTACACATCCCTCACTAATGAGAATTTTAGCCATTCCACCAGAATCTACTAGTTCAGAAAATTTTAGAAGTTGATCTAGTTTGATGCATTCCGTTTCAATAAATACTTTTTTCATGATTCACCTTATTTCGAAATTCGGCATGGTAACACCAAATAGATATAGTTATCGTTGTCCGCTGGTCTGATGATACATGGGCTTACATTGTTAACAAACTCAAGTTTAATCGATTCACTATCGATGATTTTGAGTGCATCAATTAAATACTTAGGATTAAATCCTATTTCAAGATCATGTCCTTCAAGCTTGATGTGTACTTTTTCGATTGAGCTGCCCATTTCAGAATTCGAGGTAATTTTTATGAAATCATCTTTTACCTCAAGTTTAATCGCGACGTTTTTATTTTCTCTAGCCATTAAGAATGAACGGTCAATCGCTGTGAGGAATGAATCCGTTTCCGTCAAAGCCATAGACTTATATTCTGAAGGTAAAATCTGATGATAATTGATGAATTCACCTGCTAATAATCTCGAGTAGACTTTTAAATCGCCGGTTGAAAATAATACCTGTTTATCATCAAATGAAATTCTAAGGTCGCCTTTTGAATCGCTTTGAGATAATAACTTATTGATTTCATTTAAAGTTCTGCCTGGCACAACTGCCTTTTTACATAAATCCGTTTTGATAATCGCCTTTTTAATGGCCATTCTAAAGCCGTCTATGGCGACCATATTGAAACGGCCATTCTCAATTTCTAATAATGCGCCTGTCAGAATAGGTCTTGATTCATCTTGAGAAATAGCAAAACTCGTTTGGCGAATCATGTTAGCAAACAATTCTTTATCGATTAAGAATGAGCTATCTTGATCGATTACTGGAAGTTCAGGATATTCATGTCCCGGAAGACCGACGATTTTATAACTGGATTCACCACAAAGGATTTCTACGACATAGTTTTCACCGATATTAAAAGTGATTTCTTCATTAGGTAATTTTCGAATGAGTTCTGAAAATAGTCTAGCTGGAATAACGACTGAACCTGTTTCAATAATGGTAGCCTCTATCGAGGTTTCAATACTGAGATTTAGATCGTTACCAATAACCTTCAACTGGTTATTTGAAGCCTCAAAAAAGATACCAGATAGGATAGGCAATGTCGTTTTACTTGATACGGCTTTAGAAACCATGCTGATGGCAGATGACAATTGGTTTTGCTGGCATTTAAATTTCATGGTGTACCCTCCTTAAGGCATTTAATAAATACAAAAACATATAAACATAATTAGTAATAGTAGTAGGCGCTGTTGATTTGTGGAAAAGCACTTAGGCGCCTTGAAATTTAAAAGAAAGTTATTAAAAAAAACTGTTGATGAGAGTAGCGTATTTTTTAATCTTATTCACAGTGGATAAAAAGAGAAAAGTGTTTTAGTTATCCACAGTATCGTTATTAACAAATTGATTATTCACCCTTAATATCCTTGATGATGGCATCAATCTTATTTTTGAGTTCATAATCAGAAAGCATTTCAGAACTAATCTTTTCATAAGCGTGAATAACTGTCGTATGATCACGACCGCCAAACTCCTCGCCAATTTTAGGAAGTGACAAGTCCGTGAGCTCCCTCGCAATATACATGGCAATTTGTCTTGGATAGGCGATTTGACGGGTTCTCTTTTTCGACTCGAAATCTTCTATTTTCATATTAAAATACTCAGCTACTGTGGATTTTATAAAGTCTACATCGATTTTACGGGCTTTAGTCGTTGAAAAGACGTCTTTAAGTGCCTCATTGACTAAGGAGATTTCAACTTCACGTTTAGTTAGTGTTGAATAAGCGACGACTCGATTAAGTGCACCTTCAAGTTCCCTGATGTTAGATTTAATTTTTGAAGCGATGAATTCAAACACTTCTCCAGGGATATCGATACGATCTCTTTCAGATTTCTTCTTTAATATAGCGATGCGTGTTTCATAATCTGGTGCTTGTATATCCGTTATTAGTCCCCATTCAAATCGTGATCTTAATCGATCTTCAAGCGTCGGTATTTCTTTAGGCGGACGATCGGAAGACACGATGATTTGCTTATTCGCTTCATAGAGGGCATTAAATGTATGGAAGAACTCCTCCTGTGTACGCTCTTTTCCAGCGATAAACTGGATATCGTCAACCAGGAGAACATCTACTGTTCTGTATTTGTTTCTAAACTCTTCATTTTTATCATCTTTGATGGAGTTGATCAGTTCGTTTGTAAATTTCTCGCTTGATACGTAATAAACTTTAGAATTTTTGTTCTGAGATAAGATATAGTGACCGATAGCATGCATTAAGTGCGTTTTACCGAGACCAACACCACCGTAGATGAATAATGGGTTATAGGATTTTGCAGGCGACTCTGCAACGGCAAGTGAAGCTGCATGAGCAAAGCGGTTACTATTACCGACCACGAACTCATTAAAGACATATCTTGGATTCAAATTAGTGGATCCAAACAAATCTGTCGTTTGCTCGGCCTTTTGTTTTCCTAGCTCAGCTGTATTTTCTTCAGGGATAATATACTTGATTTGATATTCCTGATTCGTTACGAATTTGATGGTATCCGTAATCACTGGATTATATCTCTCTTCCAATATGGTTCTGTTAAAGTCGCCAGAAGTTTGAAGAATAATGGTGTTCCCTTCTATGGCAATAGGAATGATATTTTCAATCCACGTACTAAAGCTGAGTGGCATTAGTTCCTTTTTCATATTATTTCTAGCTTCTTCCCATATTTCAGCTAAGCGATGATCCATTTTGTTATCCTCCTAATAGAACACATTATCCACAAATTTCTCTAGGGTTTGTTGATAAAAAATCCCTATTTGAATATAATATTTTGTGGGTTTAAAATTATAATAACCTGTTGATAATTTTAAGCAAAATTTAGTTATCAACAGAAAAATGACTGACTTATAAACAATATACACAATGAAAATCAGAAAAAGTCAAAAAAAAAATGACAAATAATCAACAAAACTTAGTTATCCACATTTTTGGGTCCGTGAAAAAATTGAATTGTTAGTACATGTCATTTTATCAAATTTTGATTCAGTTTTCAAACTTATCCACAAAAAACATTATATTATATTTTTGTGGATATTGTATTTAACACTAGACTTTTCATTATTTTTGTGGATGAATGTCTATTTTTATTAACAATTTTGTTGATAGAATGTGTATAACTACTATATCTTCTTTTTATATCAACAGCAGTGTCTATATATAGTAGAAAACCGTATATTAAACCTAATAAAATGCGTTTCAACCAAATTCTTGACAGACCATAGTGTTCAAGTTATAATGTTTTAGCAGACTTATGTTAAAAAAATATGTTTATATATACGCATATGTAACGTGTGTAAGGAGGTGTCTGAAATGAAAAGAACTTATCAACCAAAGAAAAGACAAAGAAAAGTTGAACATGGTTTTCGTAAAAGAATGAAAACAAGTTCAGGCAGAAATGTCCTTAAAGCAAGAAGAAGAAAAGGTAGAAAAAAATTATCTGCTTAATGGATCAAAAGACCGCAGCCAGTGGTCTTTTTTTGTAATTAATCGTTGGAGGCATGATGACTTTTGAAAGTTTAAAAAAGACTTCTGAATTCTCCAAAGTCTATAAGCGTGGAAAATCGTTTGCCGACAAAAATATTGTCATCTATTATATGCCAAATCACCTCCCCTTTTGCCGAGTAGGATTTTCCATCAGCAAAAAGGTAGGTAACAGCGTTATAAGAAACAGAGTCAGAAGATTGATTAAAGAAGCGTACAGACTTAACTTTGGAAATTTGGTTGGTTATGATATTGTATTCGTTGCTAGGGTACGATCAAATCAGGTTGAATTTCATGAGATGGAAAAATCACTAAAGTACATTTTTAGAAAGATTGCCATCATTTAGATAAAGGCCAACATTATGAAAACAATTTTAATATTGATGATAAAATTCTATAGGAAGTTTATTTCACCTTTGTTGGGAAGTAATTGTCGTTTTCATCCTACCTGTTCGCAATATGCGTTAAGTGCTGTGGAAAAATACGGCGCGATTAAAGGGACACAGCTTAGTGTTAAACGAATTTTAAAATGTCATCCTTTTCATCCAGGCGGTTATGACCCATTAGAATAGTATTAGGAGGGTAATATTTTGTCTATTTTTGCTCAAGTATTCGGGTACCTATTAGGATTGATCTATGGTATTGTCAATGATTATGGCATTGCAATTATTATATTCACGTTAATATCTAAGTTGCTACTTATGCCATTTACCATCAAACAAATGAAATCATCAAAGGCTATGGCGGATATACAGCCTAAGATGAAAGAAATTCAAGAAAAGTATAAAGATAATAAAGAAAAACAAAATCAAATGTTGGTTGAACTATATAAAGAACATAAGTATAATCCTTTAAGTGGATGTCTTCCTTTATTAATTCAGTTTCCGATTATCATCGGTTTATTTACCGCATTAAGAGAGCCTGGTACTTATGTGTTCATTAACAATCCTGAATTATTGGCTAGCGCGACTAGTGAAACTTTTTTATGGATGAAAAACCTTTCTTTACCTGACTTGATGAGTAACGTATTGTCTATTGGTCCTGAGTGGTTTTTAGGATTACCTGGTCTTATGCCGATTCTTTCTGCAGCACTCACATATGTTCAAATGTCCTCTACACCGACACCATCTGGTGGAAATGACGCGATGAATAGTCAAATGAAAATTATGGGTATTATTTTCCCTGTGATGATTTTATTCTGGGGTACAAGCATGTCCGCAGGATTAATGCTTTATTGGACCGTGGGAAGTATATTCCAAATCGTTCAGCAATACGTTATGAAACGTCCATCTAAGGAGGTAATTAAATAATGAAGTTTGTTGAAAAATCTGGCAAAAGTGTTGAGGAAGCACTTCGTTTAGCTTTAATTGAACTTGAAGCAACGCGTGAACAAGTTGAGATTGAAGTTTTAGAAGAAGGTTCAAAAGGCTTTTTAGGACTTGGTGCTAAAGAAACGAGAATTAGAGTAAGCAAGAAAAATAGCGTGATCGATATTGCAAAGTATTTCTTAATGAGTGTTCTTAAAGAAATGAATATTCAAGCAGACATCGAGGCGGAGTTAGCGGATGATGTATTGAGCATTAGTATGACAGGTGATGATATGGCCATATTGATCGGAAAACGTGGTCAAACGCTTGATTCACTTCAATACTTAGTAAGTTTAGTGGTCAATAAAGATAGAGATCATTATTTACGCGTGGTACTTGATACAGAAAACTATCGTGCGAAGCGTAAAGAAACCCTCGAAGCATTAGCAGAAAAATTAGCTGCTAAGGTAAGAAAATCAAGAAAGAATGTCATTCTTGAACCGATGAATCCATACGAAAGAAGAATCATTCATTCTGCATTACAAAACAATCCAAATGTCAGTACGAAATCTGAAGGTGATGAACCATACAGAAAAGTTGTCATTTACTACGATTATAAAAAGAATAAGGTAAACTAACATCCATAACCCAGTTATTACTGGGTTATCTTTTAATTTAGGAGAAAATTATGATTACTGATACAATTGTTGCGATATCTACACCACTTGGAGAAGGCGCTATTGGAATCATTAGAATGAGTGGTCATCAGGCTTTTGAGATAGTTGACGCGTTTTTTAGACCTGCAAGCCATAAAGCACGTGTTAATCGTGAGCTAGTTTATGGTCATATTATGGATGGCGATGTGGTCGTCGATGAAGTTATGGTTGTGAAAATGGCTGCACCAAATACGTATACGAGAGAACCTATCGTCGAGATTAATTGCCACGGTGGTATAATTCCTTTAAGGGAGATTTTAAGTTTAGCTTTAAGACATGGCGCAAGGCTTGCTGAAAAGGGTGAGTTTACTCAGCGTGCTTTCTTGAACGGTCGTATCGATTTAGCGCAGGCAGAATCAGTAATGGATTTGATCAGTGCAAAAACAAGACGTGGATTTGATTTGGCATTAAATCAATTAGAAGGTTATTTATCTTCAAGAGTAAGGTCGATCAGAGATAATCTTATCGCTTTAATGGCACAGATTGAAGTGGGAATCGATTACCCAGAAGAAGATATCGAAGACATCACGTATCATGAAATCAGTGCACAGTTAATGGTTTCCTCGGAGCAAATTTCAAAGCTTCTTGAGAATGCTAATAATGGTAAAATTATTAGAGAGGGTTTGAAAACTGTAATCGTAGGAAAGCCAAATGTAGGAAAATCAAGTTTAATGAACGCTTTGCTTAGGGATTCCAGAGCTATTGTCACAGAGATTGCTGGAACTACACGCGATTTGATCGAGGAGTTTTTAAATATTGGGGGTATCCCTATAAAGTTAGTCGATACGGCTGGCATACGCGATACGGAAGATATCGTCGAGAAAATCGGTGTTGAACGATCTAAAGGTGTTTTTAATGAAGCTGATTTAGTCATTTTTATGTTAAATGCTTCTGAGTCCATTACGGATGAAGACCTTCAGATTATGGAACTCGTTAAGGAGAAGCATGCCATCGTTTTGATTAACAAGACAGATCTGCCTCAAATGATCGATGAAGCAGTAATCAACGAGCATTTACACGATAAGAAGATCATCAGAATTTCCATAGAAAAGGAAATTGGCCTGGTCGATGTTGAAAAAGCCATTCAAGAGATGGTTTTTTCAAATCAAATTGATTATAATCAAAATGAGCTAGTGAGTAACTCTAGACATATCGATTTGCTGAAAAAGGCGTTAGTTCACTGTAATGAGGCTTATTCAGCGACTTCAAATCAAATGCCTTATGATTTTATAGAAGTGGATATTAAAGATACTATCCTCTATTTAGGTCAAATTACAGGCGAATCGGTTGAGAAGGATCTATTAAATAATATATTCAGTAACTTTTGTTTAGGAAAGTAAGGAGCAACTAATGGTTAGAGTATTTGATGCTGGTCAATATGATTGTATCGTCGTCGGCGCTGGACATGCTGGGTGTGAAGCAGCTTTAGCTAGCGCAAGGATGGGTGTTTCGACCTTGGTATTATCGATCAATTTGGATTCGATTGCAATGATGCCTTGTAACCCTTCTATCGGTGGAACTGGGAAGGGTCATCTCGTTAAAGAGATCGATGCGCTCGGTGGTGAGATGGGTATCAATATTGACAAGTCATTTTTACAAAGTAAGATGTTGAATAGTAGTAAAGGCCCTGCAGTACATTCTCTAAGAGCGCAAGCCGATAAGAATCAGTATCATCGCGAAATGAAACGCGTTATGGAGAATACTGAGAACTTGTATGTTAAGCAAGGCGAAGTCAAAGAAATCGTGATTGAAAATGGTAAGCCTGTGGGTGTTATCACTCAGACCGGGGCTTTTTATAAATCCAATGTGATCGTTCTTGCAACAGGCACTTATTTAGGAAGTAAAATCTTTATCGGTGATGCAATCATCAACAGTGGTCCAAATGGGCTTGCTGCTTCTTATGATTTAGTTGAAAATATGAAAGCTCACGATATCGAGTTAAGACGGTTTAAAACAGGAACGCCTGCACGTGTGGATGCACGCACATTAGATTATGATCAAATGGAAATCCAGTGGGGTGATAAGGATTACGAGTTGTTTTCTTTTATGCATGATCACATCGCACTGGATGAATTGCCATGCTGGTTAACTTATACGAATACGCGCACACATGAAGTGATATTATCAAATCTAGATAAGTCAGGCATGTTTACCGGAACCATCGAAGGAACTGGCCCGCGATATTGTCCATCAATTGAAACGAAGCTGATTCGGTTCACCGATAAGGAAAGACATCAGCTTTTCATTGAACCAGAAGGACGAGACACGAATGAAATGTATGTTCAAGGCATGTCTACCAGTATGGCTGAAGACGTTCAATTAGCTTTTATGAGGACAATCCCAGGGATGCAGCGCGTCGAGATCATGCGACCAGCCTACGCGATCGAATATGATTGCGTTAATCCATTGGATTTGACGCTCTCCTTAGAATTTAAAAAGATTCCTAATCTATTTTCGGCAGGCCAGTTTAATGGCTCTTCTGGATACGAAGAAGCAGCTGCTCAGGGGCTGATTGCTGGCATAAACGCTGCACTTAGAGTAAAAGGTGAAGCACCTTTTATCTTAGATAGATCTGAAGCATATATCGGTGTTTTGATCGATGACCTCGTTACTAAGGGCACTGATGAGCCTTATCGTATGATGACCTCTAGATCCGAGTATCGGTTACTTTTAAGACAAGACAATGCAGACCTTAGATTGACTGAAAAAGGACGCCAAATTGGTTTAGTTACAGATGAACGTTATCATCGTTTCAATACAAAGATGGAAATGATTAATAATGAGATGAGTCGTATTTCAAAAGTCATATTAAAGATGGATGATCTTAACCGTGTTTTAGGTGCTTTAGAATTACCTGAAGTGAATCAAGGGGTTAAGATGATCGATATTTTAAAAAGAACAGAAATTTTTTATCATCATTTGTCGGATATTGATTACACACGTCCTGAGGACTTAACGAAGGATGTCATCAAGCAAATTGAAGTTACTATAAAGTATGAAGGTTATATTAAAAAGCAGTTGCAGCAAGTTGAAAAGTTTAAAGCATTAGAAGAAAAGAAGTTACCAGAGGATATCGATTATTATTCGATCGATAGCTTGCGGTTAGAAGCTAGACAAAAGTTGACGGACATTAAACCGAAATCAATCGGACAAGCCTCTAGAATTTCTGGTGTATCGCCTGCAGATATTTCTGTTTTACTCGTCTATTTAGAACAATACAGAAGAAGAGGTAATTAATGAAAGCACTTTTTAGTCAAGCCGGCCTTGAAATTAACGATTCTCAGTTATGTAAGTTCAATAAATTTTATGAGTTGTTGATCTCCGAAAATGAAAAGTACAATTTGACGGCGATCACGGAATTTAATGAAGTCGTGATAAAGCATTTTATCGATTCGGTGCTTATTTTTAATTTAGATTTCAAATTTGAAAATACGAAAATCATTGATATTGGAACGGGTGCAGGATTCCCTGCTATTCCCTTAAAAATCATGGATGAATCGATCGAGATTACAGCTTTAGATTCCCTAAACAAACGCATCAATTTTATCGAGTTAGTTAAAAAGGACCTTGATATTACACATTTAGATGCAGTACATGGTCGAGCAGAGGATTTTGGGCAGAGCCCAATTTATCGTGAAAAGTATGATTTTGCTGTATCGAGGGCAGTCGCTGAGTTGAGACTCCTTTTAGAGTTTGTCATCCCTTTTGTAAAGGTGAATGGTTATTTTTTAGCTTATAAATCATTGAAGTCCGACCAAGAGCTGATTGATGCAAAAAACGCATTAGAAAAGATGAAAGCCAAAATTGTCGATATTAAAACGATTCAGCTACCTGAAAATATGGGAACTCGCGAGATTATCATTATTCAAAAGACAGGCGTGCTCGATAAAAAGTATCCTAGAAAACCAGGCATACCTAAAAAATCACCATTATAAAATGGAAAAAACTTACATTTTCATGTAAGTTTTTTTTATTCCTTTTTTTATTAATGAACTTAACGTATAATGAAGATACGATGAATTTTGGAGGAGATATGGGTCGCGCGATAGCAATTTTTAATCAAAAAGGTGGCGTTGGAAAGACAACTACTGCTGTCAACCTATCAGCTGCATTAGCTGAGAGAGGAAAAAATGTACTTTTGATAGATAATGATCCGCAGGGGAACCTTACCAGTGGGGTTGGAGTTGATAAGAGTCAATTTGAAAATAATATTTATAAGGTTTTAATTGATGAGGTAAGTATTGAAGAGGCAATAATCAGTACTTCTTTTGAAAATTTGCATATCGTACCGGGTAGTGTTAATTTGGCTGGCGCTGAAATCGAGTTAATCGAGTTTGAATCACGCGAGTTTTTATTAAAGAATCAATTGCTGAAGATTAAAGATAGATACGATTATATAATTATTGATTGTCCTCCCTCTTTGGGACTTCTGACTATCAATGCTTTAGTAGCTGTTGATAGTGTTTTAATTCCAATTCAGTGTGAATATTACGCACTTGAAGGTGTAAGTCAATTGGTTAATACTTTCAACCTCGTTAAAAAGAGTATAAATCCTAACTTGGAAATTCAAGGGGTTTTACTCAGTATGTTTGATGGTAGAACGAACTTATCAATTCAAGTAGTTGAAGAAGTTAAAAAGCATTTTAGACAGTACGTATATACCACAATCATTCCGCGTAACATTCGATTAGCGGAAGCGCCTAGTTTTGGTACTCCCGTTATTCATTATGATCGAAAATCAAAGGGTGCTGAGGCTTACTTAGATCTCGTGGACGAAATTTTATCAATGGAGGAAGATAACTAATGATGAAAAAGTCAGGTCTTGGAAAAGGCTTAGGTGCATTAATTCCTACTGAATCAATGGAAGCTTTTGAAAGTCGTGTTACTGAGCATGGCGATTTAATACACGAGATTGATATCAATCTGATAATGCCTAATAAAGATCAACCAAGAAAAGTGTTTGACCAAGAAAAAATCATTTCATTAAGCGAATCCATTACTGAGCATGGATTATTGCAGCCCATCGTGCTCAAAAAAAATGGCGGTTTATATGAGATTATTGCTGGTGAACGGAGATGGCGTGCTTGTAAACATATCGGTTTGAAGAAAGTCCCTTCTATAATCAAGGATGTAGATGAGAGTACAATTGCACAATTAGCGCTTATTGAAAATTTGCAGCGCGAAGATTTAAATCCAATTGAAGAAGCGTTGGCTTTTACTCGATTAATAGAAGAATACCAAATCACACAAGAAAAAATGAGTAAAATTGCTGGAAAGTCCCGTGTTTACATCACGAATACCATGAGGTTATTAAAGCTTGAGTCTTATATTCAAGAGGCTATTACCAATAAATTGATTTCTAGTGGACATGGACGTGCTTTATTATCCATAGAACAGCCTAAAAAGAGAAAAGCTGCCTATGATATGGTTATTTCTGATGAATTAAGTGTTCGATCCACTGAGGAAATATGCAAAAACATCGATAAGTTTTTAGATAAAAAAGAAATTAAGCATAAGAATCTTAAGGATAATGAAGTTATAGCACTTGAGGATGAATTATCCGTCTTAATAGGCACTAAAGTAACCGTAAATTACTCGAACGGAAAAGGTAAGATTTTGATCGATTACTATGATCTTGATGATTTAAATAGGATTGTCGATCTCATTAAAAAGTAAGATATGTTTCACGTGAAACAATTTTTAAAGATGTTTCACGTGAAACATTTTTGTATAACCGATATATTTGAGGATGCTTAAATGAATGAAGGCGTTAATGCCGTGGTATTAAAAATTGAAAAAATGGCTTAAATCGAAAATCGTAATTTTAAATTATAAAACACTGTGAAATCAACGTTTTGAAAGCAATATTTTAAAACAATCGGAGGGCACATGATTTCAAGACCGGAAAATAGAGAAATTCTATTTATTATTAATCCAGTAGCAGGAAAAGGTAAGACGTTAGAAGTGATTCCCATAATAAAAAAAATGATGGCGATGCAACCTCACATTAAGTATAAAATCGTTATCTCGAAATATGTAGGAAATATCACGGAAATCGTTAAGCTGGAATATGACGATGGATGTAGAGAATTTGTAGCGGTAGGTGGAGACGGATCCTTATCTGAAATGGTGAATGGATTTGTTTTTCCTAACACCGATAAAGTTTGTTTTGGTATAATTCCTTCTGGTACTGGAAATGACTTCGTGAGAAATTATGATACTTCATATAAGACTGAGCAAATTTTGAAAGGTATCATAGCGTACAATCATTCTCCAATCGATATTGGAAAAGTGAACAATCATTATTTTGTTAATGTTTGTTCCTTTGGCATCGATGGACCGATCATCCAAGATACAGAAAAATATAAATCCAAAATGCCTGGTAAATCATCTTATCTTTTTAGTACGCTCAAAAATGGCGTAACATTTACGCCAAATGTTGCGCAGGTTAAAATCGGAGATCAAACGATTAACGCTAAAGTACTTTTACTTGCCATCGGAAATGGAAAATATTTTGGTGGTGGGATGAACATCTGTCCAGAGGCTGAATTAAATGATGGTCTTTTAGAAGTGTGCTTAGTAAGCGATGTAAGTAAATTGAAATTTATAAAAAATATATCCAAAGTGTATAATGGTACATTGAACGATCTTAAAGAAGTAAATTATTATAAAAGTAATGAGATAGAAATACAAGTAGAAAACGGTTCCTATTTAATTAATATTGATGGCAATCTTTGTGGTACGACGCCAGCTAAAATCGGAATTATTAAAGAGGCATGTTATTATTATCTACCCGAAATGGAATAATATGTAAAAAATATTAGGTCTATTTTTAATTAATTTTGAGGACATGAACTTCTAGTCGTCGATACTAAAATTCAGTACTGACGCTAAAAATGAAAGTTTTACGATAAACTGTTGAGTAAGGTGATATAAATGAATAATAATATGATTAAAGAAGCGAAAAAAACTTATTTACAGTCAGGAAGGTTAAATCAAAATATTGTTAGAAAAGAAATTTCCATTTCCTGGTATAAATGCAAGTTACAATCACTCGATGTTAACGCGACTATCAAAAGCACACATCAAACGATTGAACAAAAATTTGATCATCGGTTTATTAGATTTATCAATTCTGTTGTACCCAGTGGATTTATGTTTGTTTTAGCTAACCAGTTGCTACAGGCTGTTGATTACAATATGGATAAGCTGGGGGTAGAGCATATTGACAGCATCGATGATCTCATTATTGGTACCAATGCAGGGTACTTAGCAATGAAGACGGGGACTGACATGTATGTTAACCTAGAAGAACACTATTTGAATATTTTTTGCAGCTTCTACTCTGTGGGAATAATTATCAAAAAGAATGATCATATAGATGGTGTATTGATGCTTTTCTCAGAGCTGCCAATAAACGAGTATGTCATACACAGCCTAAAGTCAGAAATTACGAGTTATTATAGTAAAGAGGGTTTCACAGTACTAATAGAAGAAAATAATGGTACTCGAAACGGGGAGTCTGCAGTTTCTAATTCTATCATTTATCCAATAGAAAAATACAATAGTCTGCTTATAAATAGTGAACGAATATTTAAAAAGTCAAAACTGTTGATCATCAAAGGAGACGTAAAGTCAGGTAGGACTGCTTTTGCTTACGATTTGTGTCTAAAACATAAGCGAACTCCGGCAATTGTAGATTTGGCATCCATAAAAAGTGACTTACATGCATTTATCGTTCAAACTGGTTTGTCTCAATTTGATACAGTAATTCTCAAAAATTTTCAAATGGCATCTGCAGAACTGACAAAGTTGTTAATGGTTTACAGCGACGAAAATATCCAGGGAGAAATTGATATAAAATCAAATAATATGAAGTGTTCTAGGTTGATTCTGATAACGGTTAACAGTGAGGATTCAAACATCACTTCAGCACATAAAAAGCTTGAGGGCAGCAAGCAAGTCAAACTATTTGAAGATAAGTATCAATTATTTACTGTTAACCTGTTAAAACCATCGGAATTAGAACAGGAACATGAGATTGAAGAGGTTATTTATCAAACTGAAAAGAAATACAGTGCATCATTTTCAAGTAAATTTAGAGATCACCTGAAGATCAAGTTCCCTTCTATGACCTTCCGTGAGTTCTTTGAATACATTGAAAATGCAATAGAGTATAATAAAAAGCTTGGCACAAATGAGGTAAAATATCTTCCACTAGATACCACACAATCCTTACTATCGCTCCATGAAAACGAAAAAAATTATGTGCTCGAAGTATACAATGCATTAAATCAAAACATTAGTGCGGCGGCAGATGTTCTACAAATTGGTAGAGCGACCTTATATCGTAAGCTCAACCTGTATCAAATTGATACAAAAAATAGTAAGAGGGACGATTAACGGTAATCTCAAAATGATACACAGGTTAAGATGTATAATTATGAATCATATTTAAAGGGAAGTATCTGTATCGTAGTAATGGATGGCACGTGAAATTAAACTTCTTATGCGAATAAAAAATAACATTTGAAATAAGAGTTTTATTTTTGTAAAATTAGATTAGTATTGAAAATCGTTGAATTATAAGGTGTCTATTATTAACAGTTAATTTACTGTTAACGCCATTGGGGGGATATGTTTGTATAAGGTAAGTGAGGTTGCTGAGCTTTTAGGAGTCGAGAAAACAGAAATATTTGAAAAGATGATTACTCACAAAAGTCTTCTTGATCCCAATATCTCAAAAATTGATGGCGTAACTTATTTTGACGATCGTGGCTATGAAATTCTCATGACATTGTTTTCTAAATCAAAAGAAGACATAACCTATAACGATAAAGCTGACATTAGACCGGTTAAGCTGTCTTCTAAGTTTGAGCGCGATCGAGAGATTTTATATGACAAGATAGAAATATTGAAAAACGAATTAGCCAATCTCGATTCTGAGCTAGAGTTAAAAGACGATATGATTATCAAGTTTCAAATGAAAATTTCTGAAGACATTGATTTGATTAATAAACTGCAATTTAAGATCTTAAAAAAATATGACGAAATGTCGGAGTAAGTAAATGTATAGGGTAATTGAAGTCGCCAGAATGCTCGGAGTAAGTAAAGTAACGATTTATAAAAAAGTAAATAAAAATAAAAAGTTGCTTAAAAATCATATTCATACGAGATCAAACATTACTTATATTGACGATGTTGGTGTGGATATTATAAAAAATACGATTGAAATATCGACGATTCAACCGTATGGTGGTCTAGATAGCGATGAGCTTAAACGTGATTACATCGAAGACATGAATGAAATGATAGATTTGCTCAGCTACCAAATACAAATAAAGAAACGCCAAATTCAAAGAAAAGACGAAATTATTGAAAGTTATAAATCTATTATTAAAAGTAATCGGGGAAAGTTGCAGTATTTAGAAAGTAAGTTAAGCCAATCAAATTAGGAGGATTTAATCGTGGTACCTAAAAAATCGATTTTTGAAAGAATGGGGTTAATTGAGCACAGCCAGAAGGAACAAGAATTAGGATTTGATATGGAAGCTACCGAAAGTGTTGATATGGAGTCAATTCCTGATTTGGAAAATGTTCCAGACCTCACCGGGTTAGGATCTCATAGCACAGGTGATTTTCAATTAAAGACCCCAGTTGAGGAAGAGGTAAAAACTCAATTGACATTAGAAACAAAGAGCAGTGATTATTCGAACAAGGAATCTGAACCAACTGTAAAAGTAGAGGATATTCCACAAAATATTAGTGACAAATTGGATTTGATTATTGGTGCTTATGAGAAAAACAAGTTATTGACGATCGATGAAATCTATCGTAATGCGCACTTAGAATCTGAAGTTAAAAAGACCATTTTTATGGCAGACGTTTACTTGAAGGCAATACCTGAGAACTTGCCAATCGATATTAAGAGAGAGACTGTTTTAAATATTATGAACGTTTCGAATATAAGCCTTGATGATCTTTTAAATGATGCTTATAGACGAATTGATTCATTAAATACAGTACTTGAAGAAACCGTTTCGACAACGCAAGATGTCTTCAATCGAAATGATGCGACGATTAGAGAGTTAGAAAAACGCATCGAGGATCTGAGAGAAATCAATAAGAATCGTAAGAAGTTCCAGGAAGATCAAAATACGATGATCGAATATGAAATTCAAAAAATTATTAATCTCGTGGAATTTGTCAAACCTAAGAAGTAATGTATGGCAGATTATCGATTGACACGACGAGGAAAGCTCGTCATAGGTGTACTAATAATCATTCAGTTAACCATTATTGGATACTCAGGCCTGTTTATTATCGAGTATTATAATCAGGCGGATGTTAAAACGCCTCTAGTGGGTGAAGTTACATCAGAGATGGAAACCAGCACTGAAACAGAGACTGAAAGCCAAGCGATGGCATCAACAGAATCGACCCAGAATACAGCAACTGAAGCATCATCAGAGTCATCAAGTACTGAGAGTAACTCAGGTCAGATTTATGATGCTGAAGAATTGAATGATTTAAAGCAATTTCGGATTGTTTTCTATTTTGATGAAGATGAATCAAGTGCTGAATTGGATTTAGCAGATTTGAAGTCGATAATGGACATGCTAAAAGCATATCCAGATGAAAAAATTACGGTTTCAGGTCATGTTAATGGCTATCCAAATTTTGAAAATAATGATGAAGCACTTGATTTAAGCAAACGACGTGCTGCATTTGTCGCTGATGAGCTTATTTACTTAGGTGTTGATGTCAGCCTCATAAGTGTGTATAATCAAGGTTCGGATAACCCATTGTTTAAAGAATATGGCAACCAATATAAGAACAATCGTGTTGAAGTATATTTTTCTGACCACTTTATCGTGACAAAATCAGGGAAGTAAGCACTCGTAGCTCAGTGGATAGAGCAATCGCCTCCTAAGCGATAGGTCGGAAGTTCAAGTCTTCTCGGGTGCGCCACTATAAACTCTATCCCCGCTTTTGCGGGGAATTTTATTTGAGGTGAAGTAAGTGAATACGTTTTTTATGAAGGAAGCTATAATAGAGGCTCAAAAAGCTGCTGATCTAGGAGAGGTGCCAATCGGTGCTGTAATCGTAAAAAATGGAATTATTGTCGGTAGAGGGCATAATACTCGAGAATCAGAAGAAGTCGCATATGGACATGCAGAAATCAATGCTATTAAGGATGCGTCAGCTAAACTGGGGTCCTGGAGATTGACAGGGTGCTCGATTTATGTTACAATTGAACCCTGTCCGATGTGTGCTGGCGCCTTATATCAAGCCCGAATAAATGAAATTTATTATGGTGCTTCAGACCCAAAAGCAGGTGCGTGTGGATCTGTGTTCGATTTGTTTAGCGTCGAGGGTTTAAATCATTATTGTCATGTTTTTCCCGGCATACTGTCAGACGAATGCAAGTCATTGTTACAATCGTTTTTTCGCAAGAGAAGATAAAATGGAGAGATGTCCGAGTTGGCTAAGGGGCACGCCTGGAAAGCGTGTAAGGCTGTAACGGCCCCGCGGGTTCGAGTCCCGCTCTCTCCGCCATATAAGATATGCTGTGCTAGATGGGGAGGTAGCGGTTCCTTGTAACCTGCAATCCGCTGTAGCAGGGTTGATGCTTAGTTTGAGGACACATTTTGTAGGGTCTGCATTTGCTAAGTAATGTTGATAATTGGGTCTTGCGCAATAGATGCTTGTGAACCCCGTCAGGTCTGGAAGGAAGCAGCGGTAAACGAGACCATCTATGTGCCGCAGGGTCGCCTGGTTTGAGTTAACTGGCATCTTAGCGCTTATAGAATTTGCTCGAAGCTAAGTGCACAGCATAATTAAGGAATCATCACTATGAAAATAGCGATGATTTTTTATTTTCCACAAATCTTTCATTTTGTTAGTTAATCTAATATAATTTTAATAGGGTGTCATACTATCTAGGTGAGGAGTGTTCGGATGAATCATAAAAATTTTATCGCAAAATTGAGCATTCTTATATTTGGATACTCCCTTCTGATGATTTCTATAATTTCTGTATTTAATATAACCGTGTTTAAAGTGGCTATCAGTGCAATATGGGTTTTTATAGTCCCCATTTTCTGGACGGCGATGGGGGTTTATTGGCTTAACAAAATCATAAAATCTGATAGTGAAAAAATCATAAAGTCTATAGGTAAAGATGGCGCAATCATTCTTGAAAGCTCTTTCGAGGAGATTGAATCTGCCTATAAGGCACTCTCTAAGGATATGGAAGCAATTTCTGTAGCGATCAACCATGCCAATTCTGCACTTAATAAAGCAGAATCGCAAGCGGGAAGCTTAAATCAAACCATAAATGATTTAGAACATAAAATCGCGACACTTAATGTCAAAATAAATCAAAACGAGGCCTTGTTTATGGCTTCTGGAAGTCGATTACCTTTGGACATTTATCTCACAGACCCAAATGGCAATATTATAAAATCTAATAAAAAAGTGGATATAAACCTGGAGAAACCCGATTTCATAGGGGATGTCTTAACGGTTTCAGCAAATAACTTCGAAATGTTCAAAAAAAAGGACTTTGAGAAGATAATGCTCGGGTTGAAAAATGGTGCGACGGTCATCGGTAAAAGCAAACGAATTTTTGAAAAAGGTGGCATCAAATCAATTTTGTTTATCGCCGAAAACAATAATCAAGAAAGGGCTTTAACGCGGACCTATTTGAAAAAGAGTAGAGATCTTCACTTTATTAATGAAATTAGTAAAATAATAAGTGGTCAGATCTCAATAGAGAACACCTTACAAGATGCGATAGATAAGATTGCGTATTTGGGGAACTTTAACTCTTGCAGTATAAGGCTTATTAACGACGAGATGTCACTGGAGTTGATGGCAATTGGTGGGTATAGTAATGAGTTTGTCATGGACAAAATCGTGTCTACAAACCACACACATATTGGTTATGCTTTCTTAAATAATAAGATATTGGCCATTAATACACTTGAGGATTTGCTCTTTGAAGATGATGTGATCAGAAACGTATTGCTTAATGAAAGAAGAGTTGCCTATATTCCGCTTACCAATTACGATAAAAGTCTGGGTGTCATGTCAGTTGTAAGCGATTACAATTTTGACACTGAAAGTATGGTATTACTTGAATCTATATCAATTAATGTAACGATTGCTTTAGAGAAAATCATACTTTTCGAAAGATTAAAATCAAACTACTTTAAGACGGTAGAGGCTTTTGTGACGGCGACTGAGGTACAATCTGCGCGAATAACAGGTCATGCGAGAAGAGTTGCTCAGATTTGTAAAATGATTGCTGAAAAGCTCTATTTATCATCGATTGAAATTGATGACGTCTATATTGCAGGATTATTACATGATGTTGGCAAATTGGCTTATTCGGATACTAAGTTTGAAAAATCAGATAGAGTCGATGACCACGGATATTTAGGTAGGCGTATGGTTGAGCAAGTTGGATTGAATAAGGATATTCTTGAGGGAATAGAGTACCATCATATTGATTATGATCTCTCAAACTACGTAGGGAATCAGTTTAATGAACAACCTTTTTACGCTCAAATTATCAGAGTAGCCAATGATTTTGATTTTTTAATGAATACAGCAGGTCATTCATCAGGTAGTAAGGTTATACAGAACATGTTGCAAGCATCTGGAAAGGCCTATGCACCACAATTCTTAAGAATTCTAAACGAATTATCGTTAACTCAAAATGAAAAAATTATGAGAATCTATGACTGTGAGGTTAACGATGAAAATAAAGTACAATAATAAAATCGGGGCCTTGCTGCTTGTGATTTGCTTAATGCCACTTTTGATTACGAATGGCTATATCGTGTTGCAGCTTAAAGAAAACGTTACGGTGTTCAATCTTTCTTTAATTATTTTCATAGAAAGTATGCTATTGGTTCTTGGATTTTTATTGCTTATCAATAAAATCCCACCCTTGTTTTCTCATGATTTGAATTTAATAAAAGCCAGCCGTTTCGATGAAATATCTAATTCTAGCTTACGTGCAATCTTTAATGAGTTTGGTCAGATATCTCAATCGCTCACAAATCAAGTTGTTGAAACGAACCAGAGTATTCTTAAGATCGAAAAACTGAACCATGATAAACTCACGGAAATCAGTGAGTTAACAAGAATGTCACGTCAATTGGAAAATCATCTAGGTGAATTAAATAAAGTCAATATGACAATATTTGATATGGTTGAACAGTTTTTAGTTATTTGTGATTCAGAATTTAACATTCAAATGGCAAACAAAGCCATATTAAATAGGCTTGGTTACCAACTTGACCAGCTACAGAATAAGCCCTTTCAAGAGTTGATAATTTCCAGTAAAGATCAAAATGTTAACTATGAAAACGAGCTTGAAAAGTTGAAATTATCTACATCGGAGCCTGTGTTTTTAACGATTAAAATGCATTCTTCTAATCCAGATGCAGCAGAATACATGAGTATCCAATCGATTCTGTTGGCCAATGGAAACTATCTCTGTATCGGAAAAGCTGTAAATGACGAAATTGCATTGCAAAGCAATATCCTGAGAAAAAACAGAGAGCTAGAGTATATTAACCAGATCAATTCGGCTTTAATTAGCAATTGGGACATTACGGCATTGCTGGACAACATCATTAAGCGCATCGACTATCTGTTCAATATTTCTGCCAGTGGTATTTATGTAAATGACGAAACGAACGGATGGCTATTAAGAGCATATGCCTCCAAGTACTTAACCATTGACGAGATGGAGCAGTTAAACATCTCAACCTATTTTAATCAACAAGTACTGGGACAATCAAAGGTTCAAGTGGTTGAAAGTAACATTGAAGGACTTAAATACTTGGTATTGGCTCCATTAGAAGTAGATCAAAAAATTATTGCGATTTTAGTCATTGCATCGAATCAAGAAATGAATAATAATGATTTGAGCATATTGAGGATGTTCAAGAACCAGGCTTCAATGGTTATTCAACGTGCGCTTATATATGATGAATTGAGAAAACAGTATTTAGGAACGATTCAAGCTTTAGTAAATGTAATTGAAGCGAAGGATAAGTATACTGAAGGACACTCCCGTCGCGTTTCGAGATTTGCTGTTGAAATGGCAAAAGAAATGGGCTATAGTAATGAAGAGATTGAGAATATTGAAATTGCAGGATTGTTACATGATGTAGGTAAAATAGGTATTGACCAGGAAATCCTCGTAAAACAAGGAAAGCTTACAGAAGAAGAATACCTCGCTATGAAGGAACATCCGACAAAAGGTATTCAAATCCTTGATTCTATTGGACTAGAAGAGCCAATTAAAGAGGGAATTCTATATCATCACTTACGATATGATCTTAAAGGATACCCAAAGGCTGCCATCAATGAATTACCAAAATATGCTGGAATCATAGGGATTGCCGACGCGTTTGATGCGATAACCTCAGCAAGATCGTATTCGAAAGCCAAAACGATTGAAGAAGCTTTAAACGAGCTAGTACGACATGAAGGCACACAGTTTCATCCTGAGATGGTTTCTGTTATGAAGCGAATCATTGAGGAAGCGCCTAATCGAATTCAAGTCATTATTGATGACACCATTATTTAAACCCGAATCATCTTTAAGGAGAGTATATGTCATATCAAGCATTGTATAGACAGTGGCGTCCGTTGGATTTTGATGAAATAATTGGTCAAAATCATATTGTTGTGCCTTTGAAAAATCAATTGTTATCAAACACTTATGGCCATGCCTATATATTTTCAGGTACGAGAGGAACAGGAAAAACCTCTACAGCCAAGATATTTGCACGTGCAGTGAACTGTTTAAACAATACAAACGGTAATCCATGTAATCAATGTGAAAACTGCTTGAGCATCATAGAGGATCAGTTTATCGATGTGGTTGAAATGGATGCAGCATCAAACAATAGTGTTGATGATATTAGAGAGTTAAGAGAACACATAAAGTTTGCGCCATCTAAGGGTAAATTTAAAGTTTACATTATAGACGAGGTTCATATGCTATCGCAGGGCGCTTTTAATGCTTTGCTAAAAACGCTTGAGGAACCACCGGAATATGTATTATTCATACTTGCAACAACGGAGCTTCATAAGATTCCTGCAACAATCCTATCAAGATGTCAGCGATTTGATTTTAAGCGCGTTTCATTTGAAGAGATTTTAAGCCGTTTGGAATATATCTGCAAGAAAATCAAAATTGAATATGATGTAGAAGCACTGAAACTGATTATTCAAAAAAGTGATGGGGCTGTTCGAGACACTTTAAGTGCACTGGATCAATGCATAAGTATTGGAGAAGGAAAACTATCCATAAGTGGTGTCGTCAATGTTTTAGGTATTGTAGAGAAGACTCAGATTTTAACCCTCATACAGTTTATCGAGTCTGATCAACCGAGCGAGGCGTTGTTAACAGTTGACAATATTATATCTCAAGGTAAGGATTTAAATCAGTTCACAAGTTCAATGATCGAGGTTTATCGCGATATTATGATTCTTAGGATGGTGAAAGAACACCATGCATCGTTAATCGATGCCTCCGATGAATATATCGAGTCTATAAGAGAGATTTCAACTCAATTAACCCCGACACATTTATCAAGAGCGCTAGATGAACTTATTAATCTATCTAAAGTTTTGAAATATGCACAAAACAAGAGAGCACTGTTTGAGTCGACTTTAATAAAGCTCATGTTTCCTGAAACAGAAGAAAACATCAAGGGCATTATCGAGAGAATTGAAAAAATCGAAGCAAAGCTTCTAAAGGGCTTTTCAACGGCACCCTCTCCGCAAGTAAGTAAACCCGTGTCTGAACCAATTCCAGTAACGCCATCACAAGACATAGAACCGTTTATAGAATTCACGGAAATTGACATCACGTTAGAAACCATCATTGATCAATGGCCAACTTTTTTAAGTAAAGTGTCTAATGAGAAAAAAGGTTTAGTGCCAGTCATACATGATTCAATCCCCATCAAGTTTTCGAATGATCGATGTGTCGTTGCTTTAACACCAGATAGTAAAATGTTTACAGCAATGCTTTCAAACCCTTCCAACGCAACATATATGAATCAAACGATTTCTTCTTTAGTAAAGCATAACATACAGCTAGAGTTCGAAGTGGCAGAAGAACATATAAAAGAAAATGATAAGGAAGCACAAATCAAAAAGTATTTTAAAGATTTTGAAGACGTGCTTGAAATAAAGTAAAGTTTAGGAGGCTAGACATGGCAAAAGGTAGAGGACCAATGATTCCTGGTAATATGAACAACATGATGAAACAAATTCAAAAAATGCAAAAAGACATGACTGATGCTCAAGAGAAAATTGAACAAGAGCATTTTGAAGCTACAGCAGGTGGCGGCGCGATTAAGGCAGTAGTAAATGGCAAAAAGGAACTCGTTAGTATTGAGCTTAAAGCAGAAATCGTTGATCCAGATGACGTAGAAATGTTACAAGACTTAATTTTAGTGGCTGTAAATGAAGCCTTAAAAAATGCGGATGAAACCATGAGCAAAACCATGAGTAAGTATACTAGCGGCATGAATATGCCAGGTTTATTCTAGTGACTAAGTTCATCCCTCCTATAAGCAGGTTAATAGATGAGTTTGCTCGTCTGCCTGGTGTTGGGAAAAAAAGTGCTCAAAGACTGGCATTTCACATTATCAATATGGATCAAACCCAAGCGGTTAATTTTGCTGAAGCTATCCTTGATGTGAAAAGAAAAGTGAAGTATTGTGAAAAGTGTTTTAATATAACCGATCAGAACTTGTGTGATATTTGCTCAGATCCCGGTAGAAATCAGGAGCTGATGTGTATTGTAGAATCCGCACGCGATCTCATCGCTATAGAAAACACAAAAGAATTTCATGGGTATTACCATGTGCTACACGGTTCTATTTCACCAATGGAGGGAATAGGGCCTAATGATATTAAAATCAAGGAGTTGCTCGTAAGGCTTCAGAATGATGAGACGAAAGAAATCATCATTGCCACAAATCCTACGATTGAAGGCGAAGCAACTGCCATGTATATCTCAAAGCTACTGAAGGGTACTGGTATCACAGTTTCACGATTGGCACACGGTATTCCAGTTGGCGGAGATTTGGAGTATGCGGATGAAATTACACTAGCAAAAGCAATAGAAGGACGACGAATCATTTGATTCGCGTTCTTTTTTTTATTTATCATTTACAAAATATGGTAATTGTGATAACATGAATTCCATAAAATGGAAATTCGGAGGATAAATGAAGATCATATACTACCACGATGGAAACCAAACTGTTCTGAGCGGTACAGTGTTAGAAGCACTATCGCATTATCCAATCATCTCCATTAGCAATCATGTAGAACTAGAAGACCAGTACATAATGGATGACTTTCCCATACTTATCGTATTGTCACAACCGGATTTACCATTCGTCGAGGCTGTCAAAATTCGAAATTGGTCGACGATCATCAAGTATGTCGGTGTACGCGAACCATTAGAGAATCATTGCTCCCAATTTAGCTTTGAAAACACCATGGAAATTAAAACGATTATGAAACAAGCGGTCGAAAGACAACAGACATTAAGGATCAACCAATATAATACCTACATGAATCATTTTGATACAGACACTTTTAATTTGAGACAAGAATCAAAAGGATGGCGTGCAGCCATTAGGTCAAGGTTTTCTAAATTGATAAACTGGGCGGGAATTCTAACGATGATTGGAGATGCTAAGGCCGTTTCGCAATTTTCCACCCTGTTGTCTTCACATATTGAGGGAAGATTGCTGATCGTAGATGCCAACCTCCTGAAACCTACGCTTGACGAATTTTTTAATATTCAGAGGCTGCAAACGAATATTCAGAGTCATATGGTAGGCATCGATAATACAGGACTTAATATTGCCTTGGATGCGATTCAAAAAAAACTACCATTCAGCACTGTCGTAAAGGACATCGTTCATAAGAAAACAGAGAAAATGGATGTCATGCTTGGGAACTATAATTTTCATAATTACGAGCATTATGATAATGAAGCCATTCATCAGTTGATAAAGCAGTTGGCCAACCATTATCAAATTTTGATACTTTATGTCAATGAAAACCCTTATGATTGCATGACACTGCTTTCATTGGAAATAAGTAAGTTTAATATCATGATAAAGCCGAGTCAAATGTCAGAAATGCGCTATCTCTATCATATGACGCAAGCCATGGAAGTACGAAGGGGACTTAATTTAGAGAAAAATCTGGTGATAGGCTACGATGGCGAAAAGACGAAGGAACACTTATCCACGACTTCTCAAAAAATGTTGTTTGGAAGTCAGTTTTTATGTATATGGAAAGGGAATGGCCAAAATGTAATCCATAAGTTTCTCGAGAGGATTGAATAATGGGAATTGTACAAAGCCTAAGCATTCCAGAAAATCCGATATTACAGGATTCTCAAAAGGGTGACTATATCGAGCAGATTCTTGAAGCTTTATTACAGGAATGTGCCATGTTAATATCCGATGTGGAAGAGAAAAAAGTTGATGAAAGTATTTTGATGCAGGAAATTGAAAAGAGAATCACGCGCATCAGGGGAGTCATCAACCCGGAGCGATTAAGAAGAAGTGTGTTTGATTACCTTTATGGATATGGAATCCTTCAACCCTTGATTGAGGACGAAGCGATCAGTGATATCGATATTCCAAGGTATGATTTTATTACTTATAAAACGAAAGGGATTACTAAAAAATCGCCCTTAGTGTTTGAAAATGAGAACGCTTTTAATCGGTTTTGTAAAATGCTGATTATTCGACATGGGGGAATCATTAATGATGTTGACAACCATTGTAGAATCAGTGATGTAAAGAATCGATTAAGGGTAAATGTATGCATTCCTCCGAGGAACGTTTATGGAACGTCCATGAATATTCGAAAACATGCGATGGGTACACTCTCACTTCAACAATTAATGGATTTAGGAATGCTAGATGAAGTGGCGTTCGAAATTTTGTCTAAGAACATTAAATCGAATCGAAGTATTCTAATCTGTGGCAAAGGTGCAGCTGGGAAAACGACCTTATTAAGGGCCGTCATAGAAGCTGGGGATGAGTTGGAGAGGATGTTGATATGTGAAACAGATACCGAACTTTATCCACAGAAGAAGAGTGTGATTGTGCAATACTTAAAAAAGAACGCGTTTGGAGGAAAGAAAGTTACACTTTCAGATCTGATTAGGGAAGGCCTAACGATGCATTTGGATACCTATTGTATTGGTGAAATTATTGGTGATGAAGCGTGGGATTTCGTAAAAGCCGGCTATACAGATCATCGTATTCTTGGGACGATTCATGCCAGCGGTTGCGAGGATGCCATTCAGCGTCTGGCCATGCTTTGTGAAATGCATACACATTTTCCACATGAGCAATTAATGGCAGTCATTAAGCGTTCAGTTGGGTTAGTGATTTATTTGAAGAAATTTCAAATACATGAGATTTATGACTTTAGTTTGGATCAATGTGTGTATAAGAAACGAGGCCAATAATGATACCCGTCATCATGATCAACCTGATCGTCGTACTAATCCTATGGCGTACCATTCGCGCACAATTAATTCAAAAGACCGTAAGTACAAAAATTGAAACTCTTCATTCACTGAAGGATGAAAAGGGTTACTTCAATACTAAAGTGAACAAATATCTAAGGCAAACTAAGCTAGGCGATCTTTTGAATCTAAATGAGCTAATGATTTTATATAGTCTTTACCTTACCCTATGTTTTCTAGCGCTTATGTTATTTGATTTAACGCCCTTTACGTTTACACTGCTTGGAATTGGATTAGGAGTAATTCCAGCAGTTGTATTAGATAAGCGCTTAGAAACAATCGATAGAGAGATCGATCGTGGTGTATTTCAGTTTTTATCATTAATCAATGCGAAATTGATGCAATCTGAAGACATTATCAAGGCGATTAAGGTGATTGAGAGCGAATTAAAGAATAAATCAATTTTACGCATCGTAAGAATTTTCAATCAAACGATAAAAGCAGGTGTTCCTCCTGAAACGGCGTTTGAGAGAGTTCAAGAGGTTTCGTGCAATGAGTATTTGAACTACGTTTTTACTAATATTGAGGTCGTGTATCTAAGACGCGGGAACATTGTAGAACTAATGAAGGGACTGGAAAACGAGTTTATTTCCATCCAAGTGGAGGTCAATCGAAGAAAAGTCGCTATTGAACACGAGCGGAATATGGTTTGGTTAAGTCTTGGGATTGTGGGATTTGTAACCATCAAAATTATGCGTGACCACGATTATATTAGAAGGTATTTTGAAGAACATTACTTCGCTTATGTTTGTGTCATATTGTTTACGATATTAGGAATAGTGTTTATGGCACTGACGAAACGCATTAAATATTAGGAGGGGAAGATGGCGTTGATTGGTGTCCTCAATATCATGGCAATTTTGATAGTCTACACCCATTTGGTCGCTAAAGATCGAAGTAACCAGATAATTCGATGGCGTGTTAAATCACGTTCAATATCCAGTTTGATGGCCAACCCACTTCGCATTAGAAATAAGTTGAAAAGAACAGAATTCTCAAAGCAATTGTATCGAATTTACAAGTACTTATATCTACAGTCATCATCAGGTATGCGGGGTGAAGATATAATAAAGAGTTTACATCGCATCATTTATAAACAACCACTTAAAGATCTTCTACTAAAGATGTCGGCGACTGTGGCACAAACCCATGATATCGCATATGCGATACAGCAATTTCGTAGGCACTTTAATGAAGAGGATGGTGAAATGCTCATGAGTATTTTCGAAACCATGCGGCTAAGCGGACTAAGCAAAGAAGCTTATATGCGACTGGATCAAATGATGTTTCAAAAATACTTGATTCAGATGGGAAGAGATACGCAACGCATCAGAAGGCTGTACTTTTATGCGGTCACATCTTTTATAATAGCGGCATGTTTGTTGCTTTTTTTACCGATTGTCGACCAAATGATGAAGTCGGCAGAAATCATATTTCAGTAGGGGGAACGATATGAAGCACATTAATTGGAACGTGGATTTTATAGCGACGGAATGTCATACGATTCTAAAAAAGAGAAAACAGCCTTTAATAATCTCGAAAATATTAACTTGCGAAAAGGGCGAATTCGGAATGAGTGCAATCATCGGCATCGCCATCGGTCTCATCATCGCAGCATTTGTTTTGATTCCGGGAATTCAAACATTTGCTCAGAGTATTATGACTCAAATGCAATCTTGGTGGACAAATACCATCAGTTCACAGATTTTTCCCAATTGATATGGGCATTGAACAAGTGGCTGTGATGGGAGTAATCATCATTTTGCTGATGGTTATAATAGTATTGTCCTTCGATTTAGTCATCCCAATGGTGTTAAAGCTTGAATTCAACAGCATTTGTCGGAATTATACACTACTGGCTGAATCACAAAATGGGCTGAGTTCAGAGAATCTTAGTAAAATGCTGAAAGAAATTGAGGCGTTGAATTTAACCGTTGTGAAAATCGATTGTCCAAGTTTGAATAGTCCCATTAGAGGGTTGAATGTGACCTTTGAAATTGAAGCGATATATGAGGGGGAACGGTTTGAAACGCTTTTTAAAAGAAGCCCAGCCACGCTACCCTTTACGTATAAACGGACGTTTATCGGAAGAAAAGTGGTTTTATAAAGACAAAGGATTAAGTGAAATAGGACTAATTATCAGCGTTTTCTTTATTTTGGTCCTCTTGATGATTCCGATGAACTTAATGCTACAGGAGCTCATATTATACGAAGAGACCTGTGATCAAGTAAGAACACAGACTGAAATGGCAGCTTTAGACACGTTGTTCTATTCAAGCCCAGATGCTTTGAGTGAAGGTGTCATTTTACTTGATGAGGGGGTAAAGTCGCGTTTTGAAATGCGATTAAAAAGTGTCGTCGAACCGATTCACGCGCTTGAGTTGACCTTGAAGTCTGAGGGCATTCATCAGTCGCTCGTCATACGTTATGCTTTTGAGTATCGAACGAAAATTGTATTTGTAAACAAGATTGCCAAATGGGTTGATGTGGATTTTGAGTATGTATTACCAAAAAACCGTTAGGGGGGCACTTGAAAAAAATAATTCTATTGGTTACTTTAGTGGTGTGTGGGATATTCTTGACGTGGATTGAAGTTAATGCGATTAAAAGTGAACAAGAGGTTGAAATGAGGGAAGTCGTCGCATTTAATCGCAATCTGGAGGCAGGAAGCAGGCTTAGCATAGAAGATTTGCATAGGATTGAAATTCCCATACAGCTCTATAACAGTTCCTACTTTGAAGATCCCGTGACACTTGTAGATCAAGTGTTGAAAATTAATATTTCGAAGGATGTGATTGTATCTAACGGTATGTTGATGAAGAATGCCTACTATTCTCCTGATGAAGGCAATGCAATCACGACGTTGAAACTCTCGCCTGAAGAAATGATGTGTGGCATCATCGAGAATGGCGAATTCGTAACGGTTATGAGTGTCGATGAGCAACAGCAGTTGATTAGGCTTGGCGACGTTTCTGTCAAGGGCGTGCTGAGTCAATCGCTAGAACCTGTAGATGGAACCGACACGATTCCCAGTTATGTCGTCGTTGAAGGACCAATCCGCGTGGTGGAAAGCATCATTAAATCAAGAAATAATTATCGAATGGAAGTCATAAGAAAATCGCCTGAATAGTGTATTATCGTGAGACCTTTGATATAATGATGGTAATAGTAGGAGGGAACATGGACTATAATCGATTATCAAGGGAGTCTCTGATTCATGAAATTGAACAATTGAATAGAGAGAAAGAGCGTGTGCGTTTGTCGGCGATTGGAACCGAAATGGACTTGAAAGACTGCCTTGATGACATGAATATCCCAGTTTTTATCGTCAATAAGGATTTTAACATTGCTTGGACCAATCGGTTTGGCCTATACAACAATGGTGAGCTTATCGATCAGAAGTGCTACCAAGTGCTATTTAATCGCCAAGACGTCTGCAAACACTGTAATCTTCAAAATGCCTTCAATGAAAGAGTACCCTTCGAGTACTTTGAAAATGGGAAATCCTATCGATATATTCCTCTCATTAGAAATGATGAAGTCAATCACGTCTTAGTGATGGCGTTTGAGAATGCGAAGGTTAATGAAGCTTCCATAACACTCAATGAACAGGTTCAAAAGCTGACGCTAGAAAGGGACCAACTCAAATTAAAGTATGACCACCTTTCCTCATTCATGCAAGATTTTAGCAAAGCAATGAAGATTCCACTTCGGTCCTTTATCGGTTATTTTCAAATGTTTAGGGAGACTCAGAATGCAGCACTTAAGGATGAGTATCTGGAGGTGCTTAAAATCAACTCTGAGGGTTTATACGAGACGTTAAACAAGTTTCTCTTATTTTCAAAAGTTGAATCAGGTGAATTGTTCGGTAGAAAGGAGCCCTTTAGTGTCAGACGCCTAATTGAGGAAACCATTACTCAGGTATTGGTCCCTTTGGAGATCTCTGAAAATCGTCATTATCGGTTGAACTATACTGAAACATTGCCGGATGTATTATTTGGGGATGTGTTCAGGTTAAAATTAATCCTTTCTTATTTGTTGGAACTGGCACAATTTATTTCCAGTGGCGAAATGCTAGAGATTCGACTGACTGACATCATGCAAACCCATTCAAAAATGGTGCTCAAACTCTCCATCCAAGCGCCTAATTTGCGAGCGGCGCGATTAAAGATATTAGAACCCGTCAATAATAGCGGATTACAACAATTTGAGACCATTGAAGAGTATTCGTTAGGATTGGGTATTTCAATGGCGCAAAAAATGGTGGCTTCTCAAAATGGAACACTGGAGTTGGTAAGTGGTCTTGATGATCAACTCTATATAGACATGGTTTTAACCTATGACAAGGTGATTCCTAAAAATGAGCTTCCAGAGACGTTTGGCCATAAAGAACGTAAAAGAATACTGATTGCAGATTACGATAAGCCGATGCTTTCATTAGAGGTTTTTAAAAAATTCGATATCTATTTTGCACACACTGGGAACGAGGCAATATCCCAATTTGCTAAAATCGATCCCGATTTGATGATTATTAATGTCCTTATTGAGGATTGTGATGGTTTTAAAGTGTTTGATGAAATTGAACGTCGAAGAATGCGATTAACACCGATTATCGCCATTTCCAGTAAGCTTGTTGATAACGAACGGGAGTTTATGAGAGATTACGGGTTCAATGAGTATTATTCTAAACCGCTTGATGATAGCAAGTTCAATCATATTTTAGAGAATTATTTTTGATGGTTATCAAAAGGGCGCTATGCGCCCTTTTGTGATATAATGGAATATGAATGTATAGTTATGGAAGGTGATTTATGAAGTTTAGATGTATCGCAACAGCGGTTTTTGGCATGGAAGCAATAGTAGGACAAGAAATTAAAGATTTAGGATATGAAAATGTGGTTGTTGAAAATGGACGCGTTTTGTTTGATGCCGATGCGTTAGGTGTTGCAAAAGCAAATCTTTGGCTAAGGACAGCTGAACGCGTTTATATCATGGTTGGACAGTTTAAAGCCACGACATTTGAGCAACTATTTGATCAGATATATAAATTGCCGTGGGAGGTTTACCTTCACAAAGAAGCGACTTTTCCGGTCAATGCGAAATCAGTCAAGTCTAAGTTATTCAGTTTATCTGACATTCAAAGTATCAGTAAACGTGCCATCGTAAAGCGATTGACGAACTTATATAAAGTTGAGTGGTTTAAGGAAACTGCGGAAACTTATGCCATTACAGTTTCGATTTTGAAGGATGAAGTCACGGTCGCCATCGACACATCTGGGAAAGGACTCCATAAAAGAGGATATAGGGAGCTTGGAAATGAAGCGCCTTTAAAGGAGACACTTGCAGCTGGTCTCTTGCTGGTGAGCAAATGGCAGCCCAAAATCCACTTAATTGATCCTTTCTGTGGTTCAGGTACTATCGTCATCGAAGCGGCTATGATGGCTAAAAACATCGCGCCAGGACTTAACCGTAATTTCGATTCGGAGAAGTGGACCTTTATACCAGCCGATGTCTGGAAAGTGGCTAAAAAAGAAGCTTTTGAATCGATAAAGCAGGATGTCGACATTTTGATAGAAGGCTATGATATTGATAAAAGAAGTATTGGGATCGCGAGACATAATGCAGAGGTTGCTGGTGTCGATGATATCGTGCATTTTCAAGTGAGAGATGTTAAGGATTTTAGTACGAAGTATCAGTATGGTTATATTATTTGTAACCCTCCTTATGGTGAGCGATTAAATGAGCTAGAAGAAGTGCGTAAGCTTTATACGCTTATGGGGAAGGTATTTGCACCTTACAAAACGTGGTCTAAGTATGTCATTACATCTTATGAGGATTTCGAGAAGGCGTTCGGTTCAGATGCCACTAAAAATCGGAAACTTTATAATGGTCGCATTAAAACCTATTTCTATCTATACTTTGGAGAAAAACCTCCGAAAAAAATCGCAGATTAAGGTGTGTGTGTATGATGAAGCGAAAGGGCCTATCTTGGCTTGTATTGCTATTGTCCATCTTTTTCGTAATGCAGTTCGAAAACATAATGTCACAGGCGACAAAACTCTTGGATACTGATTATAAGCATGTGAACGCAGTCTATTTTAATTTAAATAATGACTTTGAGCATCGCGCACAGATTATGACCACTGATGAGGCTTTTATTATCGTCGGCAGGGAAAAGGTACAGTACCTTTCAAAAGAAGGGACATTGCTGTGGGAAAAAACAGTATCTTCAAAAAATGTCAGCATTTCTTCTTATAAAAGCGAATTTGTATTGGCAGAGAAAAAGGCTGGAGATTTATTTATCCTTAATAAAAAAGGGGAAATCACTGAAAAGCGATTTGCTTTAGGCGCAATTGAGTCCATCAAATGCTTCGATGATGGTTACATTGGCGTCCTGAAAACGGATAATGAGTTTATATTACTGGATAAGAAGTTAAAAACGCTTTGTAGCACGCAGCTGCCGAAGGGAAAGATCATAGATTTTGATGTGGATGTGGCCAAACAGAATATCGCTATTTTGATTTTGGATTTGAACCAGAAATCTTTTAATTCCAAACTCGTTCTAGCTTCTTTCAATGGTAATATCATTAGTGGCAGTAACATCGAGCAGGAAATCGCTTATGACATGAAGCTCTATGATCAGCAAATTGCCGTGTTGGTAGATGATGGCTATAAGCTTTATGATTTTACTGGAAAGCTTCAGAATGAATATCCTATGGAACAAACCATAGGCGGATTCGAGCTTTCGGAACCAACATGGATCTATTTGAAGCAGCAAACGACAGATGTGCTTGAAGCGACGGACCGTATTGTTGCGTTAGATCGTGAAGCGAAGACGGTAAAAGAATTTAAAACAAAATTCAATCCGATAAATGGTTTGATGACGATTGGAAAGAATCTTCTATTATATAATGAAGAAAACGTGGCAATCGTCGATACAACAGGTAAAGTACTAGAGACCTATAAAGGTAGCGAAACCATAAGAGCAGTTCATATGCTGGGTTCTGAGAGTTTTGCAATTGAATACATCAATCATTTAGATGTTTATATGAAAAAGTAATCCAGGAGGAACAAATGAACTGGACGGATATTGCAACCGTTGCAATCGTCATTGGCTGTACAGTATATGGATGGAAAAAAGGCTTCATCGTCGCAGGGATTGAATTTGTGAAAGGGATTGCCTCACTGTTAATCGCTAGGTTATTCTATATCGATTTCACTAACGTGATGATGGGAATTTTCGGCGATCCGACCGAAAAGATTCAAAAGCATGTGAGAAATTATGTCTATGATCTTTTTCAGTATCAACGTGATAGCAGTGCTTCGCTGACACCAGGTCAAATGAACGAAGCCGTTGTCTCTTTAAAGCTTCCAGATGAGTTTGCAGGTCGAATCATGGAGGGTATCGCCCAAAAAATGATTGCGACTACGGCAGATTTTGTTGAAGAGGTTACCGTACATATGAGTCAAATGGTTCTATATGGTTTGGGTTTCCTCGTACTTGTATTGATTATTTTGTCTTTACTCAGTTTTGTTCAAGTGATTGGAAAATACTTGTCGAAACTCCCCATTATCAAGGAACTGAATCATGGAGGCGGGTTGATGCTAGGTGCCTTGATCGGCGTCGTCAGTGTTTATTTTGTCATGTCGATGCTTCTATTTCTGAGGGCGTTCCCGTGGGTTCAAAAGGTAATTGCCTCTATAGAGACGTCACAGTTTGCCATTTATTTCTATAAATACAATATTCTCAAGTATTTGTTTAATCAGCTTATAACAAATGGTCCAGTTTAATAAAAGGAGTTTTTTATGGAAGTCAAGATTGATGCAAGAGGCTTAGCATGTCCTAAACCTGTAATTGAAACCAAAAAGGCGTTAGAAGGCATAAACGAAGGTAACATCATAACGATCGTCGACAATAATGCTGCGAAGGAAAATGTATCACGTTTGGCAAAAAGCCTTAAGTTACATTACTGTGTTTCAGAAGTTGATGGCAACTTCGAAATAAGTATCTTTAAAGGTGCTTATGCCCAATCGTCAGAAGAGACCGTACAGAAACGCCCTGACTTAGCAAACCTCGTGATTTTCGTAGGCAAAGACACTCTGGGAGAAGGAAGCAGGGAGTTAGGCGAGATCCTGATTAAGAGCTACTTTTATTCACTCACGGAATCGGAGCCTTATCCGAAAGCGATCATCTTTGTGAACTCAGGTGTCAAATTAACGACCCTTCAACCGCAAGTGATTGACCATTTAAAGAAATTGACGGAGTTTGGGACAGAAGTACACAGCTGTGGTACCTGCCTCGATTATTATGGCGTTAAGGAAATGCTTCAAGTAGGTGTCGTTTCCAACATGTACACGATTGTAGAGCTTATGAACGAGGCCAATAATACCATTACATTATAAGAACTTAAAACGCAGTATGATGAAAGGAAGAACCATGAATCAGGATTTCGTGATAATCGCTTTTTCTTCTACACACCAAGCGATTCATTTTGAAAAGAGGCTCATCTCAAATTTTGCAATAGAAATGATACCGACACTTCGTGAAGTCAGTGCCAGCTGTGGTTTGTCATTAAAATTCGAAACGGATGATTTAGAGGCGATCTTAGTCGATTTAGCTGACGAGGATAAAACGGGGTTGCAACTGATTAAAGTGGTGAATAACCCTTCTGGTAGACAAATTATACCACTTGTTTGGAGGTAGACGATGCCGTTAAAATTAGAGGTTGGTGATCAAATCACGACTAAGAAACCGCATCCATGCGGGAGCACATCATTTAAAATCGTTCGTGTGGGAATGGACTTTATCATCAAGTGCGAGAAGTGCGAGAAAGAGATTTGGATCCCACGCGTTAAGATCGAAAAGAGAATCAAAGACATTTATCGCAACGGCGAAAAAATTGCAAAATAAAATGCTTGTCATATGATAGGACTGATGATATAATTCTAATGTTGTAAGTGCGACACCTGTCGCTACTTCTCTGCCCTTGCAGAAAGGGCCATTATGTCCACAGGGAGGTGTAAAGATGAGAAATTATGAGGCTATTTTTATTTTAAGACCATCACTCGAAGAAGAAAAAAGAGTTGAGACAGTTGAGAGATTCAAAGGAATTATCGCTGCTGATGGTGAAATAGAAAAAGTTGAAGAGTGGGGCAACAGAAAGCTTGCTTACGAGATCGAAAAGATCAGAGACGGCTACTATGTATTAGTGAACTTTAAAGCTAACCCTACGCTTCCAAAGGAACTCGAAAGAAATTTCAAAATTTCTGACGATGTAATCCGTTATATCATCGTAAATTTAGACGAAAAATAATTGATTATGGGGGCTCATTAATGAATAGTGTTGTATTAATCGGGCGTTTAGCGAGAGACCCAGAACTCAGATTTGTCCCAGGTAGTGGGATGGCAGTCGCCAATTTTACGATGGCAATCGACAAAGGATTGACGCGGGAAAAGAAACAGGAATTCGAAAGCCAAGGAAGACCAACGGCAGATTTTATTAGAATCGTCGTTTGGGGAAAACAGGCTGAGAATTGCTCACAATATTTAGCAAAAGGCAAACTCGTTGCAATACAAGGTTCAATTCAAACCAGTACTTATAAATCGAATACTGGTGAGACACGTTATACGACTGAAGTACTTGCGAATCGAGTTGAATTCCTCGAATGGGGAGAAAAATCACAGTCATCAGGCGGCAAAAACGACGATTTTAGTTTTGGCGCAGGAAATTTTGAAGATTTTCAGTCTATTGAAGACGATGATGACGTTCCATTCTAATAGAAGGAGGGAAAACCAATGGTCAAAAGACGCAGAAAAAGAAAAGGTTGTGCTTTCTGTCAAGATAAAGTAGAATCGATCGATTATAAAGATACAAAAAAACTTCAAAAGTACCTTACTGAAAGAGGTAAAATCTTACCTAGAAGAGTAACTGGTACTTGCGCTAAGCACCAAAGAATGGTTACAAGCGCAGTTAAGAGAGCTAGAATTATTGCACTCTTACCATTTGTAAATGATTAATGAAAGCGCTGTCCAAACGGACAGCGTTTATTTTTTACGGATTATGCGGTATAATCATTAGTAATGACACTTTGTTGGAGGCGCAATTGAACAAAACTAGAGAAATCACCGAAGCTGGATTATTTGCAGCACTCTTTGCTGTTATGATCATCGGTTCGTTCTATATTCCGATTATAGGCAGTCTTTTAAATCTATTCTTGCCGATTCCTATGATCGTGCTCACGATGAAAAATCGCCCCCTCTATGTACTCGCCTCTGGAATAACGGGGATGCTACTATCAAGTGTGGTCGTTTCCTTATTAAGCGGGTTAACACTAGGCGGGATGGGATTAATCGTCGGATTACCGATGGGTCTCGTGATGAAACGCAAAAAGCCAAACCTTTCGACGTTACTTGTGGGGACGGTTGCTGCAGCAATAGGGTTTACTTTGACGTTTGGCGTCGTCGAATATGTTTCTGGTGTTACTTTGCTTCAAACCGTAGAAGAATCATTTCAAACGTCCTCTGAAATTCAGGCTGGACTTAATTCCGCATTTGAAGGCTTAGGCGTCGATACCGCAGAGGCAACGGCTCAGTCGGAGCAGCTCGTTAAAGAAATGATTGAACTTTTACGTTTGGTCATGCCAGCGCTGATGCTGATGTTTTCCATGTTCTATGCGGCAGCCAATTTAGCGTTTTCCCATCAGGTCTTAAAAAGGCTTCATATTGAACATGTTCCGGTGAAACCCTTTGATCAATTTAGGTATCCAAAGCATCTCGCGTATGGCAGTATGGGGATGATGGTGGTAGCCTTTTTGCTCGGTAGAATGGGAGTTGTAGATGAGCATTTGATAACAGCCAACTTCACTTACTTGTTCACGACTGTTTTTTCGATCCAGGGCATGGCCCTCGTCTATTACTTTTTAAAAGGTAGATCTGGAAAGGGTCCAGCAATCATCGTCATCGCACTTCTCGTATTCGTAGGATTTATGAACTATTTATCATTTTTAGGTTTCTTTGATGTGATAATGGATATTAGAAAGTTGAGAGAGCAAAAGAACGAACACTGATACTGAGCAAGTTGGAGGCGTGTATGGGAAATAAAATGGGCAATCCATTTAAAGAAACCTCAAATCTATATTTAGTCGTTATCGGTGTTTTAGTTGCAGGTATTGCCTATTTTGATCTGTTGCTTGGATTTTTGGGCCTTTTCTTATTAATCGGTTTAATCGTCTATAATTGGCTTACTGACCGTGCAAAGGCGAGAAAATGGAAGAAATATGTGGAAGCAATTTCTACGAATATTGATAGCGCTGCGCGATATGCGGTGTTCAATTTGCCAGTGCCACTGGTGGTCATTGATTTTGATGGTAAGATTAACTGGTATAACTCGAAGTTTACGGATATGGTCACTGAAAAAAGTGTCATGGGTAAAAGTATACTGAATCTGGTACCGACACTTATATTAGAACAGTTTAAAAACAATGAACAGCAAGAAGGCGTTAGGATCGGCGATAGGTCCTATAACGTGTTTGCCAACATGGTAAATTTAGAGGACGATAATCCTCAAAATTCTGTCATCATGCTCTATTGGTTTGATGTGACGGCTTATACGAAGCTTAAAAAACATTACGATGAGGAGAAACCCGTGCTCGCATTGATCAACGTCGATAATTTTGAAGACGTTATGAATGAGACGAAGGAAGATAAAATCCCATTTGTAAGCTCTGAGATAGAAAAGCGCATTAATCTATGGGCAACCCGGATGAATGGCATCATCAAACGATATCAAAATGACAAATATATCGTTTTATTCGAATCAAAATTTATAGAGAATCTTGAAGCAAAGCGATTTTCAATTTTAGATGAAATCCGGGAAATAGATGTCGGTAATAGAATTCCTGTTACCTTGAGTATCGGAATCGGTGTAAATGGCGCCACGCCTGCAGCGCTGGAAGAGGATGCTTATGCCTGTTTAGAGCTTGCTCTAGGCCGTGGCGGTGATCAAGCCGTCATACGGAAAAAGAATACCTTCGAGTTTTACGGCGGAAAGACGAAAGCCGTGGAGAAGCGAAATCGTGTTAAAGCCCGTGTTATCGCACATGGATTTAGATCGTTAATCGATGAAAGCTCAAAGGTTTTCGTCATGGGTCATAAATCACCCGACATGGATTCGTTTGGTTCCGCACTTGGCGTCTATCGCTGCATCATCAACCGAGGAAAAGAGGCATTTATCGTTCTTAACGAGGTCAATGAAGGCATTCAGATGGTGTATAACACCATCAAGGACAAAGAGATATATAAAATCATCACATCAGCACAAGCGCTTGAACTCGTGGATGACCAGTCCATGGTCGTCGTCGTGGATACCCATAAGCCAAGTCTTACGGAATGTCCAGAAATTATCGAAGCCACAGACCGAGTGGTGCTGATCGATCACCATAGACGTAGTACGGAGTTTATCGACAAAGCGGTTTTAAAGTATATGGAGCCTTATGCATCCAGTACCTCTGAGCTGGTCACAGAGATTCATCAGTACATGGAAAACAAACAGCGCATCGATAAAGAGGAAGCGGACGCATTATTAGCGGGTATCACAGTAGATACGAAAAATTTCTCGTTAAAAACAGGCGTGCGTACGTTTGATGCCGCTGCCTATTTAAGACGACAAGGCGCAGATACCACACGTGTACGCCAGCTGTTCCAGGACGACTTACAAACCTTTATCGACAAAGCGGCCATCGTCGGCACGGCGATCCGGTATAAAGATAATATCGCGATCTCTACGTCGGACATCCAAAGCGAAAGCATCCAGCTAATTGCCGCACAAGCAGCAGATGATCTTCTGGATATTAAAGGAATAAACGCCTCGTTTGTCATCGCTCAGAAGACCGATGGTACGGTTTTCATATCCGGCAGATCGCTGGGAGATATCAATGTTCAAATCATTCTTGAACGTTTGGGTGGTGGCGGCCATTTAGAAGTGGCTGGCGCCCAGTTTACCGGCATGAATATTGAAATGGTAAAATCAAATTTAATCAATAGCATTGATCAATACTTTAAGGAAGGGGCAAAATCATGAAAGTCATCTTGTTAAAAGACATAAAAGGCACTGGCAAAAAAGGGGAAATTATTAATGCGAGTGATGGACACGCTAGAAACTATCTTATCCCGAGAGGTCTTGCTAAAGAGGCGACAGACGGCAGTGTAAGAGAGCTTGAGCATCAAAATGCAAACAAGGTTAAAAAGGAAGAGCAAGCATTTACGGATGCGAAAGCACTTGCTGAAGAAATCAACAAGTTTGAAGTGACTTTTAAAACAAAAGCAGGAGAAGGCGGTCGCCTTTTCGGTTCCATTACGAATAAAGACGTGTCTGATAAAATTAAAGAAGTCTATAAAATGGAGATCGATAAGAAAAAAATCGTTATGGATCAGCCAATTCGAACACTTGGAACCACTAATGTCCAGATAAAAGTATACCCAAAGGTATCCGCACAGATCAAAGTACATGTCGTTGAAGGTTAGACATAAATCAGTTGCTAAGAAAACGTAATACAAAAAAGGAATTATAAATAAAACTTAAAGCAAATCCTGCTTAAAATAGGGTATGATTATGTTAGACAACAGGGAACGACAGAAACAAATGAGAAGATCGAAAGATCTTCTTATTTTATAAGGGGAATTATCAGAAAAATCAGAAAAAGAGGTGGGTTATGCAACATTTGGTAAAGAGTGAAATTAAAAAAACGTTGATTGGAAAAGAATCGGCGATCGACAGCATCCTAATTGCCATTTTGTCTGGGGGACATGTGCTGATAGAGGATTTACCTGGTCTCGGAAAAACCACACTTGCAAAGTCATTTGCCGCCGCTCTGGATTGTACTTATCGTAGAATACAGTTTACACCAGATTTAATGCCGTCAGATCTCATAGGGATCACCGTTTATTCAAAAGAAAAAGAACAGTTCATCTTTCACGAAGGACCACTTTTTACGAACATCCTATTAGCGGATGAAATTAACAGAACCTCTCCTAAAACACAGTCAAGTTTACTGGAAGCCATGGAAGAATTCCAGGTTACCATGGATGGCCGTACACTTGTACTCGAGCGCCCTTTTTTAGTTATCGCCACTGAAAATCCTATAGAGCTACAGGGGACCTTCCCGCTACCAGAGGCACAGCTCGATCGCTTCATGATGCGAATTTCATTAGGCTACCCAACAACAAATGAAGAAGTGGATATACTCACCTTAAAAGAAAAACCGGAAGGGATCAAAGCAGTCGTTTCGAAAATGGACCTCGTAAAAGCCATGGAGGAAATGTCAGCCGTTTTTGTCGACCCAGCAATTAAGCAATATGTGGTCAAGCTTGTAAAAGCCACACGTGAGCATCCGGCGATAAAGCTGGGGGCAAGTCCTAGAGCATCGGTTCATTTGTTTAATGGCGCAAAGGCGAAAGCTTATTTGGAGGGACGTGATTATGTCATCGCCTCTGACGTCAGTAGCCTATTTGAAGTGGTTATCGGTCATCGTCTTATTTTAAAAGGGGAAGCGCTTTATAGAGGAACAGGACTAAAAACACTATTGCAGGAGATTGTGGATTCTGTGGAGGTACCACGCGTGGTGCGCTGATTCAGTATCCAGCTTTCTAATGGGGGGAGCATCGATGACAAAAGGATTTAAATGGGTGCTATATACAGTAGTGGTTTTGTTAGTGATCTTGGCTTTACTATCAGGCGGTAAAACGATCTACTACTTTTTGTTCACCACTGGAATGATCTGGCTGACCATGTATCTGCTCGTCAGCCATAACGAACGCAACTTATATATTTTGTATTATGCTAGTGAAAATGTCATCCGATCAGGAGATAAGATCAACATCGATTATAAGATTTCTAATACGAGCTTCGTCCCAATCTCACATGCGGTAATCGAGTTCAAACTGGATAAGAACATGGGAACGGAGTCTAGCCTTAAGGAAATCGCTTATTTTGGTAACTTTGATCGTATCAACTTTTCTAAAGAGATCGTCTGTAAATATCGAGGGTATTATCGTGTGGGACAGGTGAAGGTGTCGATCTATGATCCACTCATGATGTACAAACGACAAATCGATTTCAACAAGCCCATCGATATCACAGTGTATCCGAGGGTTTTACCGCTCAAGCAAAAACACAGACAATCACAGGATTTCTATGGCACTTTAAAATCCGCGAGAAGAACCATCGAGGACCGTACGAACATCATCAATATCAGGCCATATACGTTAGGGGACCCTCTGAAAAATATCCACTGGAAGCTGACCGCTAAAACGGGAGAACTGCATACGAAGGAGTTCGAACAAACCGTTAGCACCAAGCTCGTTATCCTCATGGATGGTGAGCATACCGAATCCTTTGACCGCGATAAGGAAGAGATAATGGTTTCCTTCTGCGCGTCACTGGTCAACGAAGTGCTCCAAGAGTCATTGAAATTTAAGCTGATCATCAATGATCAAAATAATACCCTTCTCGAAGGTGCAGACCCTGGTGATTTTCAGGGCATACTGGAAGCGCTTACCAAGTTCGAAAGCGATTCAGATACGGCATTTCATCATTTTTTGAACCGACACCTTAATGAGGCGACACAAGTAAAGAGTGAGACGATGGTCATCATTACGCCTCACATCACTGAAGCGCTTGCAGAGGTGATTTCCAGGTACCATGGACAGTTAATGATTTACACTTTTGCCATGAAGCGCCCAGAAGATAAAGAATTATTAACAAAAATTCAAAATAGAAATATTAAAGTAACGACCATCGATCAATTAATGGAAGTGGCCTATGGACAATAAATCGCATCTAACAAAATGGCTCACGGGGTTTTTAATTACATTATCCTGGATTCTGACATTAAACCATTTCATTAAGCTGCGCGTGGATGTGTTTTTGTTCGCGGTTGTCACAGCGGGAATCCATGGTTTAATTTATGCCTTTATCCGCTATCGGAAATGGGCACTTAGAGGGTTTGCGGTACTCGTTTTAACGATTGTATGCATCTATGCCTTAGACTACGGATTATCGGCCTCCAGTAAAATTAAAGAGCAGGATTTGATCCTGTCTGGTGGTGCACAGTCATTGACACAAGCGGAAGGTCAGATAAACGACCCAAAACGACATAACGTGACCTTGGTCCATGAGATGCGTGACTTTTTCGATTATCAGAATGTCGTGGTCTTTGGTAAATGGCTTGTTCAAACGCGACTGGTGGACCACTTGATAGAGGGGAACGAACTCGTGGTGAATAAGCGTTATGAGTTTTATCTGCTTATACTCGTCTCGTTTTTATTTTCCCTACTGTTTGGATTGCTTTACTATGTGAGATGGCTACGCATTCTGTTCGTCATCCCGATCGCGCTTTACGTGTGGCTGTGGTACCAGTTCATCGATCTTAACGTGCTGATTCCTGGGCTTTATTTCGGCGGCTTGGTATCATTCTTCATCATGGATCACCATGACCGTCTCATAAAGGCTCATCCAGATTATAATACGGCGTATTATAGGACGGGGCGATTGATGCTCACCAGTGTGCTCACAGGCTTCGTCATCGTGATATTGGCGGGCACCTTTACCTGGCTTTTCCCCATCAGGCAAGTGAATATGCTGGTGGACTGGATCACACCGAATTTATGGGGTGCGAGAAGTGGGTATGAGAGCGATCAACTTAAGATGTACTCGCTGAAAGAAACGCCTTTTCAAACCAGTGAAGAGATTTTAGGTGGGCCGGTAGGTCCGATCAACATGGAAACGCCGATTTTTTGGGTGAGGTTTGATGAAAAAATCGAGAAGGCCGTGTATCTGAAAGCTTCAATTAAGGACCATTATGATGGTTTAAAATGGCTTAACCATGGCACCGTCTATAAAAATAATTTCAAATACTACCTCAGTGAGGAGGACAACGTTGCCCTTCTTAAATCTGGTGCGCACGAAAGTATCGACGGGAGCATCCGGATAAATCGTAAGGAAGCAAAAACGGTGACACTGTTTTCGCCCATGGGACTTTATAACACCGACTTAGGTAACGAACGCGTCTATGTTTCTGCTGAAAATGAAGCGTTTTATAAGGCGGGTGCATTTGTTAGGTTCTTAGACGAATATAATTTTAATGCGACAGGACGCGACTTCCTCTTTTCCACAGAGGTGGACTACCTGCAGCTATCAAACCGCATCGAGCCGAGGACACTTGAGCTCGCTGTGACTTTAGGGTCTCGCGGCGAAACCGACTATGAAAAAATGGAAATCATCACTCAGTTTTTATCCCAGAATTACACCTACAGCTTAACCCCGCTTAGCAACTGGGAGAGAAGAGATTTCGTTTCCAGCTTTTTATTTGAAACGAAAAAAGGGTACTGTACTTACTTTGCTTCAGCTCTAGCGATTATGGCCCGTGCCAATGGACTCCCCTCTCGTTATGTTGAAGGGTTTAGAGTCGATCCAAATGAAGTTGACCCAGACGGTGAATTTTCCAAGGTCACAGAAAGAGATGCCCATGCTTGGGCTGAGGTCTATCTAGAGGATTATGGGTGGGTCATCTTTGAAAGTACGCCGATTTACAGCGAAGAGGAGTCTGAGGTTCAAGCGCCTTCGCTAGAGGAACTATTGAGCGCTGAAACAGATGAAACCCCTGGTAGTACGAACGCGGCTGGCGAGCCTGTGGAAATACCTTCCGTGAACATCGATGACCTACTGGCAGAAATGGATGGTGGCAGAGGCGATTTTAACGATTTTAATGGCTCGGGTGAGACGGTTAACACGAAAACCAATTGGACGTGGTTATGGGTTGTCTTGAGCGTTATTTTCGTGACAGGGGCGATCGTCATCATCAGGAAGCTTCCGATCACATACTTCAGAAGAAAAAATACCCATGCATACGCCATCAGGCTACTCTATGCGATCGCCGCCATGGAAGCAGCGTCGAGAGGGTATGCCTTTACCGAGCCGGAGAGGGTATTCCAGCGATTAGATATAAAAACCGAAACATTAAAGCTCTGGTTGAGAATTCTCTATGATCAGCCTGACCGAATCACACCGGTGCAACTGATGAAGGGCATCGATGAAGCCACTGACCTTTTAGCGACGGCTAAGGTGCATTACAAAATGAGAAATGGAAAAATTCAGTATCTCAAGTTCAGATGGTTTGAAGTTCATAAGCGATGATAAACGTGTTATAATAGGAGAAAATGATTTTAAGGAGCCTATCGCAAATGAACTTAAAAACGATGCCACACGATATTAATGCGGAACAAAGCGTCCTAGGTTCTCTGCTTTTAGACAGTGATCTCATCGGTGATGTACTGGATGTCATCAGCCATGATGATGAATTTTATCACGAAGCCCATAAAGAAATATTTAGAACCATCAAGCGGTTATTCTCAGAGGGGCATACGGTGGATTTGATTACCGTTTCGGATGAACTCACGAAGAATCAGCTTTTAGAGGCAGTAGGTGGTTTTGAATACCTATCGGAGCTTTCCGATGTGGGGACCTTAATTTCAAATGTTTCGAATCACGCTAAAATCGTCCATGAGAAATATATGCTAAGACGACTGATCAGGGCCTCCACGGAAATCGTTGAAAAAGGCTATGATTCTCACGATGTGGAAAATCTGATTGAAACAGCAGAAAACAGTATTTTCGAAATCTCTCAAAATAGAGATAAGAAAGGCTTTCAGCCAATTTCAGAAATTCTTCAAACCACTTACGAAAAAATCGTGCAGCTTCATGAGGACCCAAATGCACTGACGGGTATCCCCACGGGCTTCGATGCACTGGATGATATGACCAATGGCTTACAGCGATCGGACCTCATCCTTATCGCCGCCCGTCCTTCCATGGGTAAGACAGCCTTTGCCTTAAACCTCTGCCAGCATGCGGCGGTGAAGGAGAAGAAGAGCGTCGCCATTTTCAGTTTAGAGATGGCTGCTGACCAGCTCGTTCAGCGTCTCCTCAGTGCGCAATCACTCGTTTCCATAGGGGATATTCGAACAGGCCAAATCGAAGATGACGATTGGTTCAAGCTTGCCAGAAGTAGTGCACAGTTAGGCGAAGCTAAGATCTTTATCGATGATACACCGGGGATTACTGTCGCAGAAATACGCAGTAAATGCCGACGCCTTAAAATGAATCACGGACTGGATGTCATCATGATCGACTACCTCCAGCTGATGTCAGGTGGCGGAAAATCCGAGAATAGACAACAAGAGATTTCCACTATTTCGAGGTCATTAAAGGGCATTGCCAGAGAGATGAACTGCCCCGTCATCGCCTTATCACAGCTTTCCCGTGCCTCTGAGCTCAGAGCGGATCACCGCCCGATTCTTTCGGATTTACGTGAATCCGGTGCCATCGAGCAGGATGCCGACCTCGTCATGTTCCTTTATCGTGACGAGTATTATAACCCGGAAACCGTGGATGAGAAGCTGAAGGGGATCGGTGAGGTCATCATTGCGAAGCAGAGAAATGGTGAAACTGGAAAAGTATACCTCGCTTGGCTTGGTAAGTATACGAAGTTTGCAAATACGTCTCAAATGAGGTAGGTCGTGTGGAACTCGAATTCAGAAAACTGACGAGAAAAGATGCCTATGAATTTTCAAAATGGGGAAAGCACGAGGATCCTAGATTCTTTCAGTATAACTTCCCTTACACGCATCGCGTGGAGTTTGATGCCTGGTATTTTTCAAAGCAACGATGGATAACACGTAAAGTATATGGTTTGTTTTTAGAGGATTACCCTATTGGTTTCGTTACTTTAAAACACATCAATTGGTTTCGTCGGTCGGCTGAATTGGGAATTGCCATAGATCCGAATCATGTGAGCGAGGGTTTCGGCACTGTACTTCTGAAACGCTATTTAAGCTATGTATTCGAACATTATCCGCTAGACACCATGAAACTTAGAGTAGCCCACTTTAATCATCGCGCTCAAAAAAGCTATGAGAAGATCGGTTTCAAAAAAGTTAAGGAAGTGGTAGAACCCTTCGAAGAACAGAGCTTTAAGGATTTGGTGCTATCGAAGTATCCAGACCAGTTTGATGTGGTTGACGGTGTCCTCATGACCACCTTCACCATCATGATATTTAAAAAAGAACAAATGAAAGACTGGTAAAATTCAAACCTGCGAATTAAGTCCTAAACGGACTTTGTTTGCAGGTTTTTTTATGCTATTTCCATAATTATTTATAGATTAATAGGCAAAAATGGACTATAATTGAGTATAATGTATTTACCATGTATTTTGTATTCATATACTTAAGAAACTAAACTGAAAGGATTTGCCATGGAAGACAACACCTCGTCGATTCAGATAAAAGCCCGCGCTAAAATCAATTTGACATTAGATGTCCTCGGAAGACGCGAGAACGGATACCATGATGTCGAGATGATTATGCAGCAAATCAATCTCTATGATCTCGTGACCGTGGAAAAGTCAGACAGTGATGGCATCACGCTCACGTGTTCAGACTTGTTTTTGCCCGTCGACGAACGCAATCTCGCTTATCGCGCAGCGCAAATCATGCGAGAGCGGTTTTCGATTCCCTCGGGTTTTAAGATTCACATCGAAAAGCATATCCCGATTGCAGCGGGTTTAGCAGGGGGAAGTACAGATGCCGCCGCTGTAATCAGTGGCATCAATCGCGTATGCCAGCTTGAGTTAACTACCCAGCAGATGCAAGACATCGGTTTTACACTTGGCGCCGATATTCCCTTTTGCTTTATGGAAGGCTGTGCCATCGCCAGAGGACTAGGTGAGATCCTAACGCCGATCAGAGGTTTCGAACACGCCTGGATGGTTCTGGTCAAGCCAGGTTTTGGGGTTTCCACTAAGGATGTCTATACTGGACTGGATCTAAGTGCTGTGACGAAAAGACCGGATACGAATGCCATGATTTTGGCACTTAATGATCAAAAGCGAAAAGAGATCATCGCAGGTCTATGTAACGTTCTGGAAACGGTGACACTCGCCTTACATCCTAAAGTTGCTGAGATTAAGGCCATGTTAACGAGCTACGGGGCTGATGGTGTCCTGATGAGCGGTAGCGGACCTACGGTATTCGCCATCTTCGGTAGCTACGAGAAGGCGAAGACGGCCCATAAAAAAATTAAAAAACATTACCCACAAAGCTATGTGGTGTCTACCTATAATGGCAATTAACGCGTATAAGAGAACGATGCGAATATAAGGAGGAAGTGCTGTGAATTTTGATAAGTTGGAAATCAGAAATTATAAACCACTTGGCGAGGTGGTTTTTGAATACCTAAGAAATGCCATATTGGCAGGGGAATTAAAGCCAGGTGAGCGTTTAATGGAAGTTACCATCGCTGAACAGTTAGGTGTCAGTAGAACGCCAGTGAGAGAGGCCATTCGTAAGCTTGAAAAAGAGAGCTTCGTCATCATGATTCCTAGAAAGGGTGCTTATGTGGCGGACCTTACTAAAAAGGACATTATGGAGGTGCTTGAAATTCGTAAGGAGCTTGAAGGATTCGCCGCTTATTTGGCTGCAGAGCGCATGACCCTTAGCGAGAAAGAAGCATTGGGCATCGTGGTTGAACGTTTTAATGAATCGCTGGCCTCCATGGATAAGAAAAATATGATCGAAGCCGATAATGAGTTCCACTTCTTTATATTTGAGGGCACGAAAAACCAACGTCTCATCAGCATCATCTACGATTTGCATGACCAATTCCAACGTTTTAGACTCATCTATTTTAATGAGTTCAATAACTATAAAGACATCCAGGCATCCCACAACCGCATTTTTGATGCCATTTTAAGAAAAGATGGGGCAGCTGCGCGTGCAGAAGCTGAAAGCCACGTGGAGAGTATCCGATCTTTAGTTAACAAATGGATTAGTGAATAATGGAGTCGCCTAGAAAAATCAACATCGAGGTGGCTTCCAACATCGTGGATTTCGAAGGCACGAAGAACCAAATCAGCCTGTTCACCGAAGCCACATACAGACATGAGCGCGGTAAAGCGTTCCTCATGTATGAGGAAACGGAGGTCAGTGGCATGGAGGGGACGAAAACACTCCTTACCTACGACGGCGAGATGCTTCAAATCAAACGGTTTGGTGCCAATGACAGCGTTCTCAGGATCAAGGCGGACGCGTCATTTGAAAACGTTTATCACACGCCCTATGGTACTTTTTTGATGACCACCTGTGGACAGCGAATTGATTGGCACGACGAAGGAAAGCTTCACATCGAACTCTATTATACATTGGAAATAGCAGGTGAAAACCAAGCGCCATCAACTGTACAGATCATTATCACTGAAAGTTAACAAGTCTATAAGTGGTTAAAGGGGAGTCCTATGGCACTTTTTAAGAACTCGAAGCACGCATCGAATAAAATGGGTAGAGACATGCTCAGGATATTGATATTTCTGGCGTTTGTCATCAGCGTTTTACCGACCACACTGCTTCACGCAGGAAAGCTTACCAAGTGGACTGAGATCTATATATCGTTCGTCATTTATACGGTGATTCTGATGTTCTTCGGATACGTGATTTACCTTAATATCGAGGCGAAGTTAAACCGACAGATGAAAGCGCTGGTGAAAAAAGAAGGGATCATCAGTGGTGAGCTACTGATGATCAACACGGAAGAAAAACTTAAAAATGTGCTGTCGCTCGAGTTTGAAAGGTGTTTCATGCTCGGGACCGTGTCGTCGATCCTATTTTATGATGTGGACGAGCTCGGAGAAATCAACCGAAAGTATGGTTATAACACGGGCGATCAGGTCATCATCGAAGTCATCCAGACATCGAAGGACTTTATTCAAAGGTCGAAAGTTTTAGCGAACACAGGTGCCATCATCGCCCGTGTTAAAGGGGACACCTTTGCACTTCTCATGCCAGGCATCAGTGAGAATGTGGCGTATTCAGAGGCAGAGCAGCTTAAACACGTGCTGGAAGCCCTTGATTTTGGAATTGAAGAGTCGATCACCTGTCGATTCGCTGTATTGTCCATGGATCAATGGGTTTCAGAGGACAAGTTTTTAGATTTGGCCTATGAGAAGTTGATTCTGGCAAAAGACTACGGGCGAGGCGTCATATTATAGAAAACAAAACGCCGAAAATTGGGCATATGCCGAAAATTCGGCGTTTATTTATCGAAGTGGAGGAATGATTATGCACCCGCTATTAAATCTAGAGCAAGTGAAAATTATGCTTGAATACATCAGTGATGGCGTGCAAATCGTGGACAATCGAGGTCATTTGATCTATTGTAATCGAAATTCCGCACTTCTAGACGATATTAACATCGAAGAGTCCATTGGAAAGCACATTACGGAGATCTATCCCTCCCTGAAAGAAGAGGAAAGTACGCTTCTTCAGGTACTTCAAACGCGTATGCCCATCTTAAATCGTGAGCAAACCTACCGTACCTATCGCGGTAAGAACATCGCCACCATCAATACGACCCTCCCGATCATGAATGAGGATCAGATCGAAGGCGCCATAGAGATTTCACGTAATATCACCACCTATAAGGAACTGACTGAAAAAGTAATCGACCTCCAATCGAAGTTTATCGGTGAGACGGGCGAACCTCCTGTCCATACCGGTGTGAAGACCACCTCAGACGGCTACCGTTTCGAAGACATCATCACGACACATGCCGAGTTTAACCGCGTCAAAGCAGTGGCCATGAAAGCGGCTGCCACGGATATCGCAGTACTCATCTACGGCGAAACGGGAACGGGCAAGGAGCTGCTGACCCAAGCCATCCATAATAGCAGCAAACGAAAAAACCATCCGTTTATCGCGCAAAACTGTGCGGCACTGCCGGGATCGCTACTGGAGGGAATCCTCTTCGGAACGGTTAAAGGTGGCTTTACAGGCGCGGTTGATAGACCTGGTCTGTTTGAACTTGCCGATACGGGGACACTGTTTTTAGATGAAATCAACTCCATGCCCCAGGAGCTTCAGGCGAAGCTTTTAAGGGTACTTCAGGATGGCAAAATCAGAAGGATCGGTGATACGCGGGAAAGAAAAGTCGATGTAAGAATCATCGCAGCGACGAACATCGAGCCCAATCTCGCCATCGACCTGGGACTGATCAGACGTGACTTATACTATCGCCTCAACACGGTAACCCTTTGGATTCCAAAGCTTTCCGACCGTAAAGAGGATATCCCGCTCTTAACCCAGTTTTTCATAAAAAAATATAATGGCCTTTTGTATCGAGGCATTAAAAGCGTTTCACAGGAAGTGATGCGACTGTTTCTTGATTACCCTTGGGACGGTAACGTCCGTGAACTTGAGCATGTGATCGAAGGGGCTGTCAACTTTGTGGATGGCGATATTATCCAGGTAGCTGACCTGCCCTATAACCTTAAACAGTTTTACCAGACAAAAGCGCCTAAGGCACCCTTAAGTCATGCGGATGCGAGCTTGGGACTGGTTAAAGCACTGGAAATAGCCGAAGCTGAGCTCATCAAGGATGCGATGGCTAAAGCAAACGGCAACACGACACTGGCTGCAAAAGCCTTAAAGGTACCTAGACAGACGCTCCAGTACCGGCTTAAAAAACTCAATATCGAAGAGTAAACACTAAATCGCCGAAAATTCGGCGATTTTTATTTGTTTCGAAGCCGCTTACCCGATTTTGAAAGAGCTTTTATTAGTAAATGGGCATTTTAAAGGTTTTTAGCGTTTGTTAATCCTTTGGCATAGAACTTGCAATTATGTAAAGCGGTAAATGCAAAAGCGAATAATGGTATTTGGGAGGCAATTTATGAAAAAAGGTTGTAAATTCGGTACACACCGCGTCATCGAGCCAAAGGGCATTCTGCCACAACCGGCGCAAATCATCTCTAATGACATGGAAATCTACGATAACGAAATTTTGATCGACGTTCAAACATTGAATATCGACTCGGCATCTTTTACACAAATCAAACAACAAGCTGAAGGCGATGAAGCAAAAATCAAAGAAATCATGATGGAAATCGTCGCTACTCAAGGCAAACATAAAAACCCAGTAACTGGATCAGGCGGTATGCTCATCGGTACAGTGGCACAAATCGGCGATGCATTAATCGGCAAAACCGACCTGAAAGTGGGCGATAAGATCGCAACTTTAGTATCGCTTTCATTAACACCCCTCGTCATCGAAGAAATTATCGAAATTAGAAAAAACATCGACCAAGTCGACATAAAAGGCAAAGCCATCCTCTTCGAAAGCGGCTTATATGCAAAAATTCCTTCGGATATTCCTGAGAATTTAGCCCTTTCAGTTCTGGATGTCGCAGGTGCTCCAGCACAGACAGCGAAGCTCGTTAAACCAGGCGATACCGTACTCGTTATCGGCGGCGCTGGCAAATCTGGCATGCTTTGCTTATATGAAGCAAAAAAACGCGCAGGCGTTACTGGCAAAGTATTCTGCCTCCAGCATAACGATAACGCGAAGGACCGCGTTATGGGTGCTGGCCTTGCAGACGAATTTATCGTGGCAGACGCAACTGACGCTGTAGAAGTGCTTAGAAAAGTAGAAGCCCTCACAGATGGTAAAATGTGCGACCTCGTCATCAACTGTGTAAACGTTCCAAACACTGAAATGTCGTCGATCCTCGCCACTAAAGACGATGGTATGGTCTACTTCTTCAGTATGGCAACCAGCTTTACGAAAGCGGCACTTGGCGCTGAAGGCGTCGGTAAAGACGTTACGATGATCGTAGGAAATGGCTATACGAAAGGCCATGCAGAAATCACACTCCAGATCATGAGAGAAAGTGCAGTCCTCAGAAAAATCTACGAAGAATTATACGCTTAAGAAACGATTCGTATCCAATCATGTGTTTACGTTTAAATAATCTATCATTATTAAAGGGGTAAAGAAGATGAGACATTATACTGAAATCGAAATGTGGAAAAACGTCACCCAGGCAGAGTGGGATTCTTGGGAGTGGCAAGTAAGAAACAGAATCACGACACTTGATCAATTAAAGCAAGTGGTCAACCTCACAGATAAGGAAATCGAAGGCGTAGAAAAAGTACTTGAGCTTCTTAGAATGGGAATTACGCCTTACTATGCACTCCTCATGGACAAAGACGATCCAAAATGCCCAGTGAGAATGCAAGCGGTCCCTACCATCTATGAAACTTACCAGTGCTCTGCAGATATGGACGATCCACTTCACGAAGATGGCGATTCTCCAGTTCCAGGCATCACACACAGATATCCAGACCGCGTACTCTTCCTGATCACTGACATGTGCTCTATGTACTGCAGACACTGTACGAGAAGAAGATTTGCAGGTCATAACGACGGTGGCGTTCCTAGAAACAGAATTGATGCTGCAATCGAGTATATCGCTAAGACACCTGTGGTTAGAGACGTTCTCTTATCAGGCGGTGACGCACTTTTAGTTTCAGATGACCTCCTCGAGTACATCATCAGCAAGCTTAGAGCGATTCCACACGTGGAAATCATCCGTATCGGATCTAGAACACCAGTTGTTTGCCCACAAAGAATCACACCAGAGCTCGTGAACATGCTTAAGAAATACCACCCAATCTGGTTAAATACACACTTCAACCACTCAAAAGAAATCACGCCAGAAGCGAAAAAAGCATGTGCATTAATGGCAGATGCTGGTATCCCACTGGGTAACCAATCTGTACTTCTCAAAGGCATCAACGACAGCGTACACATCATGAGAGATCTCGTACACGACCTCGTCGTCATGCGCGTTAGACCATACTACATCTACCAATGTGACCTTTCTATGGGCATCGAGCACTTCAGAACACCGGTTTCTAAAGGGATTGAAATCATCGAGGGTCTCCGCGGCCATACGTCTGGCTACTGTGTACCAACTTTCGTCGTCGATGCACCAGGCGGCGGCGGAAAAATTCCTGTAATGCCACAGTACATGATTTCGCAATCACCTGAGCGCGTTATCCTCAGAAACTACGAAGGCGTTATCACCACTTACACACAACCGACTTCTTATGAGTTCGATGTGGAAGGCGCTGTGGAAACAGCCGCTCAAAAAGAGCACAAGCTCTTCGGCGTAGGCGGTCTCTTACAAGGAAACCGTGTCGCAATCGAGCTTAAAGAATTAGAGAGAGCAAAGAGAACACATCACGAAGAGTAAGATAAATAGAAGGACTCTCGTGTGGTATAAGGAATGATGGAGGTTTTCATGCGACTGCTTGACCTTTTTGAAAATGAATATAAAATCATTTCCATCGTGGGCATGGCGAAAAACGCAGGTAAGACCGTGACTTTAAATCATCTGCTGGAAGAGATGGACCGAGAAGGTCTGGTCGCTGGCTTGACGTCCATAGGGAGAGATGGGGAACGTCAAGACATCGTCACGAAAACCGATAAGCCGATGATCTTTATTCGAAAAAATGCACTCGTCGCCACAGCGGAGATGCTCTTTAACCTTTCAGAAGTTAAAATGGCCATTCTGGAAGTCACTGAGCATCACACCGCCATGGGCAGGGTGATTATTGGTCGGGCCCTTTCAGACGGCTATGTACAGCTGGGAGGCCCCACCACCAACAAAGCCATCCGCGAGGTATCAGAGCGCATGATGTCCTACGGTGCCCACACGGTTTTAGTGGACGGCGCACTGGACCGGACCTCATCAGCCTCTCCTGCCATCACGGATGCCTGCATTTTATCCACTGGTGCCGTGGTCAGCCGAGACATGGGAAAAACCGTGGAGCAGACCGCGTACCGTGCCTCACTTTTTCAGCTAAAACCCATCACTGAGGAAGCCATCCTGAGTCTATGGGATGAGGCCGAAGCACAGATGCGGCCCATGCTAGTGGATGAGGACGGCTGTGCCAATCTTCTCGCGGAGGTTACCACCGCACTAGGGGCGGGTAGGGCCATCGCAGAGGCCATCCACGACAGGACGCGCAACATCATCGTTCCAGGGGCACTCGTTACGAAAACCGTCATGGATGTGGTTCAAACCACACCCCATTATAAGCAAATTAGATGGATCATAGGAGATGCCACGAAGCTGTTTGTGGAGCATAAGGATTGGCTTTACTTCAAACGCATCGGCGTGGACATTCGCGTAAGGTATGGCATCAAGCTACTGGCCATCACCGTAAATCCCTATGCACCAGCAGGCTACTTTTACGATTCAGAGCGCTTCATCGAAGCGATGCAACGAAGAGTACCAGAAATCCCCACCATCGACGTGATGGCATAAACAAAGAAGATTGCTTAATGCGATTTTCTTATCTGGAGGCGACATGAAATCCGCATATCTCAGCAAGAAAAATTTTGAGGATCTCGATCTCGGCTTTATCTTTGAACGTTTACAGCTGTCATCACCCTATGGTGAAAATGCGAAAAAATCGCTGAAGCCTTTTTTACGAGCGGACATAAAAATGCTGGAAACAGCCTATGACAGACTCGCAGCAGCGATGGATTTGTACCAGAGACAGCGTGCGAACTTCCTAGAGCTCAAATCCCACTTAAAAGAGGTGAAGCAGCTAGATAACACCTTTGATCGCATCGCCGAAGGCGAGACGCTATCTGTCACTGAATTATTCGAAGTGAAGCAGCTCGCCATGGTCATGCGAAAGATTACAGAAGCCCTGAAAGGGCTGCATTGGAACAGAACAGTAGGGGCCTATGTTTTAGAGCCCACAGATGCCATCATCGATTTGCTCGATCCGGAACACAGCGGGGTCGGAACCTTCTACATCTATAGCCTCTATTCTGAGCGTCTCACGAAGATTCGAAATAGTCTAGAGCTTCTAGACAAGCAAGCAAAGCAACAGCTGAAAAGTCGAATCGACATGTTAATCGACGAGGGATATCCCGTCAGTGCCAGTGGTGATCTCAGAATATCGGTGCGTGATGTGGCGCTACTTTCCAGAATCAAATCCGATGAACGCTTCACGTACCGTTCTGATGTACCGATGTACAGCCTATTCAGCGTCAAGATTGACGAAAGCTTTAAAACGCAAAAGGACCAGCTTTTGCTGGAGGAAGAGGATGAAGAGTATGAGGTGCGTAAACATCTCACGAAGACACTGGAGTCCACGCTCGCACTTTTGCTGGATAACACCCAGAAAATCGGCGAAATCGATTTGTTGATCGCGAAAGCGCAGTTTTCTGTGGCCTTTCATTTAATCAGACCGACGCTAACCCCGTCGTTAGATGTGACCATCATAGAAGGCAGGCACCTAAAGGTCGCCTATAGTTTAGAGCGTACTGGAAAGACGTTTACACCCATAAGCGTTTCCCTCAAGAAAGCAGTGACGTTAATCACAGGCGCTAACATGGGCGGCAAGACGGTGTCGCTTAAAATGATCGGTCAAGTGGTGGCCATGGCACAGTATGGTTTTTTCGTGCCATGTGGTCACGCTGAAATTCCCATTTTCGATTACCTGTTTATCTCAGTGGGCGATTTTCAATCCATCGATATGGGGCTGAGTACCTTCGGTGGCGAAATCGTAGAGATCGAGCAGGCCATCAAACGGGAAAATGAACTGGGGCTCATCCTCATCGACGAGCTCGCCAGAGGCACTAACCCACTGGAGGGGTATGCGATTTCCAGAGCGCTGATCGAGCATTTAAGCGGGTTTCAGTCCCGATCAGTGATTACCACGCACTTCGATGGGCTGACCAGCGTACCTGAAACGACACATTACCAAGTCAATGGCCTGTCAGGCATTGACCTAAACGAAATCAGAGATAAAATCGAAGCAGAAGGCGTGGCCTTGCTGCACGAATATATGGATTACCGGTTATCCGAGGTGAGTAGCCTTCAGGAAATACCAAAAGAGGCACTGAGAATTTCGGAGCTCATGGGACTGGACAGACGTATCATCCTTAGAGCAAAAGCTATTTTAGGTGACAAATGATTAGGAGGATCACATGACGAGTAAGTTAAATTTAGATTTTAGCATCGTCGATAAAGCGAGACAGTCAGCACGCGTGATCGCAGAGGATACGCAAAAATTCATCGACAAGCACACCACGGTGGCGGTTGAGCGTACCATCGTGAGATTACTCGGCGTAGATGGCATCGATGAAATCGAGAGACCACTGCCAAACGTCGTCGTCGATAATATCAAAAAGGGTGGCGGCTTATCAGAAGGTGCGGCGTTCTGGTTAGGCAATGCCATGGTAGCGTTAGGAAAAACGTCACAAGAGATCGCAGAAGGCATCGCAAAGGGTGAAATCGACCTCGTGACCGTCCCTGTACAGGACGAAGTGAAAATCGTGAAAGCCATCGAAGAAGTAGCGGCAAACACGGTAGCGCGCATCAAGTCAAACCGCGCACAAAGAGATGAATTTTTAAGCACACTTGGCGAAGGTCCTAAGCCATACCTTTATGTTATCGTAGCGACAGGTAACATCTACGAGGACGTGCTTCAAGCACAAGCGGCAGCACGTCAAGGCGCCGACATCATCGCCGTCATCAGAACCACTGCACAGAGCTTACTGGACTACGTGCCATATGGTGCGACGACTGAAGGCTTCGGCGGTACGTATGCCACACAGGAAAACTTCCGCATCATGCGAAAAGCGCTTGATGAAGTGGGTGCAGAGGTTGGCCGTTATATCAGACTTTGTAACTACTGTTCGGGACTTTGTATGCCTGAAATCGCTGCTATGGGAGCGATTGAGCGCTTAGACGTCATGCTGAACGACGCGCTTTACGGCATCCTTTTCCGAGACATTAATATGCAGCGTACACTGGTTGACCAGTATTTTTCGCGTATTATCAATGGCTTCGCGGGCATTATCATCAACACTGGCGAGGATAACTACCTCACCACTTCAGACGCCATCGAAGAGGCGCACACGGTATTAGCATCACAGTTCATCAACGAGCAATACGCTTTACTCGCTGGACTTCCTGAGGAGCAAATGGGCTTAGGTCACGCATTCGAGATGAACCCAGACACAGAAGATGGCTTCCTCTTAGAACTTTCACAAGCGCAAATGGCGAGAGAAATCTTCCCTAAAGCGCCACTTAAGTATATGCCACCAACCAAGTACATGACAGGAAACATTTTTAAAGGCCATATTCAGGATGCCCTTTTCAACGTGGTTTCCATCATGACGAACCAAGGCTTACAGCTTTTAGGCATGCCGACAGAAGCGATCCACACACCCCTTTTACAAGACCGTGCACTTTCCATCGAAAATGCGAAATATATCTTTAACAACATGCGTCATTTCGGAGACGAGGTGGAGTTTAAAAAGGACGGCATCATCCAAAAGCGTGCGCAAAGCGTGCTTAAGGAAGCGGCTGACCTGTTAGAAGAAATCGAAGAAATCGGCATCATGTCCACCATCGAGCAAGGCAAATTCGCGTCAGTTACACGTAAAATGGACGGCGGAAAAGGCCTCGACGGCGTTACACAAAAGGGTAGCCGTTACTTCAACCCATTTATTCCGATGATGTTGGGAGGTAAATAGTATGAGCGTAACGAACGGTTTAGATTTAACGAAAGTTAAGCCATATGGCGATACCATGAACGATGGTATGATGCAGTTTTCGTTTACACTACCTATTCCACTCTGTGAAGAGAGTAAAGAAGCGGCAAAGCAGCTTTTACTAAAAATGGGTATTGAAGAACCAGCCGTGGTATCTGCACAGGACCTCGGCGTCGGTTACACCTTCTTCATCATGTACGGTAAATGTGCGCATACAGTGGACTTCACTCAAATCGAAGTTCCAAAAGTGGATTCAGATGTTATGGACAAGTATGCGGTAGAAGCGTATATCGAGGAGCATATCGGTAGAGATGTGGTGATCGTCGGTGCTTGTACAGGAACAGATGCCCATACAGTCGGTATCGATGCGATCATGAACATGAAGGGCTACGATGGTCATTACGGCCTTGAGCGCTATCATGGTATTAAAGCGCATAACCTCGGTGCTCAGGTGCCAAACGAGGAGCTCGTGGCAAAAGCCATCGAACTTGGAGCGGATGCCATCATCGTTTCACAAATCGTCACGCAAAAGGATGTTCACATCCCTAACATGACGCAGCTCATCGAACTCTTAGAGTCTGAAGGCATCAGAGACAAAATGATCGTCTGTGCCGGCGGCCCGAGAATCTCGTACGAGCTCGCTAAAGAGCTTGGTTACGATGCAGGCTTCGGTACAGGTACCTACGCTGAAGACGTGGCTTCGTTTATCGTCCAAGCCATGGCAGCGAAAAAATAACGAAATTAAAGCCCCCCTGAATCTTGCCTAGTGGCGAAAGATTAGGGGGGCTTTTTAGGTGGGTTGGTTTTTTATTTCATTTTACTTTTGCCCATTTTCTGGCCTATTTTCTACGTTTGAGGTAGACACCCATAGCAGATACTAATCCGCCGATGCCATAGAAGAGGTCTGCTGGAAGCTGTCCAGTTTGTGGTAACGCATCGCCAAGTGGCGTTTCCTCAACTGGTAATAACTCTTCAGGTGTTTCTTCAACTACTGGAACTGGCTCTAAGATTTCATCGAAGTTGAAACCGATCATGGCTGCGCCAAGTGGCGTTTCTTCTTCTGGAATCACAGCTTCAGTAGTTGGTGCAGTAGTTGCAGGAACAGTGACAGTTTGAGTGACGACGACAGTTTCAGTGACCGTATTAGTGATGACTTGTGGTGTAGGTGGTACTTGATATACGAAAGTAACCACGAAGTCTGTAGCACCTTTAGTTAAAGTACCGGATGCATTTGGAGTAGAATAGATATGTTGATAGCCACTGATTGCAGGAGGTGAGAAGCTGTATGGCTCGTCGAGGTATACTTTCACAGTATCATCTGGACGAAGCTCGCCGCCTACAGTATTATGATACTCAATCGTCGCCATGACATAGTCATCTTCTTCATAGTAAACTTTAATCAGTTTGTTCCATGAATGCATCGTAAAGATGCGGTCTGGATCTTCTGAATCATAAGGTGAGACATACCCATTCATAGTTGATACTTTTGGAGTTTCTTCTTCATCATTAATTATTTTTTCCCAGTCATATCCGACGAAATGCCAGTGAGCGATCGGATTTGGATTTACAGTAAATTCCTCGGTATCATAGAAGAATCCGTCAAACTCATCGTTACCTGGTAATGGATTACCACCGAGTGTTGGATTACCGACGATATCTGGACCTTCACCGACTCTAATGGCCTCAAGTTTAACGCCAAATGGTCCATCTAGTTCTCTGAAATATGCTGTGAAATGGCCATTGCATCGGTACATCTCAAAGGTAATCTCATTAGCATACATATCAATCTCTGGTTCTGGATTTGGGCATTTTAAGATGGATGTTTCGTCATCACGTAAGCAGTCCCAATACCATTCCCAGTGATCAAAAGCATAACCACGCTCAGGAGTAGCTATTAATGTTACTTCATCTCCGATTTGATAACTGCCTTCGCCAGTGACAGTTCCCCATTCTTCAAAGAGTTCAACATCTGTTGTAATGTTGAACCATGGAATCTCCTCAAAGTAGAGCATGATGTCCACATCGTTGTCTGGCATTTCAAAGGAAATATCTTTCCATGGAGGATATTCATCCCCATTTTTTGTCCAGTAATCTAGACGATAGCCGCCCATCGGTTCTGGAATGATTTCGATTTCATCACCAGGAGAGTATTTTCCTTCAGGATCTCCACTATAAGCACCCATATCGCTATCATAGACGCCTATTGTAAGGTCAGGCTTTTCAGCGAAGACAGCTCTTACAGTTGTTTCCCAGCCAAATTCAAATGGTGTTACTAGATCACTTGATAAGAATTTCCAGCTTTGAGTCATGACTTTCCAAACTTCCCATTTAACAAAGTAATAATCAACATTAGACTCAGTAGCTGTTAAAGTTGTTTTCCACACCCAATCTCTGATATCAAAATAGGGTGTTGAGTTGGAGGCTGAACCACTTCCTGCTGGTTCAACCAGTACATGAAGTGCAGGTGGACTGAACTCTGGCATTCTGTCATCCGCAAATGCGCTCATGCTACTACCGAACACTAAGATCAGTGTCAGCATTAATACAAAAAGTAATTTTGAATACCTCATAAAATTCTCCTCTCTTTAAGTGATAAAGAAAGGTCGGTTGCACTATTCGCTCCGCAGGTTTCAAGTGCCCAGCTGAGAAGCCTGCATCAAAGCATCCTTCTTTAATAGATTATTCTATTGTGAAGCCCCATTTTCGTGTTATTTTCTAACACCCCCTCACCATTTGATTTAAATCCATCCCAACCCAACCTTGTGATGTTAAAAACACATATCAAAATAGTTACAAAATGTTTACATAATATCTTTACCAAATCGTTATGGTTTAAAACGGTGCCATCAATTGTCACGTATGACAGTTAAATTAGGGGTTTAAAAAAATAGGAGTAATTTAATATTGAAGTCGATTTAATGATGTATAATAGGATATATATATGAAAATAAGAATTGCGCCATTCAGTTAGGGGGATTCCATGGGTCATATCAAGATAATTATAAAAACACACAAATACATCCTAGCTACTTTTGCCATCGCCTTCGTGGTCATGATGATCGGGTTTGCCGTCATCGAGCTTTTTCCGTTCGGCGAACAGCAAATTATGGTCATCGATAGCTGGCATCAGTATTATCCGTTTTTACAGGAGTTACATCATAAGCTTCAAAATTTCGAATCCATATTTTATTCGGAAAACATCGGCATGGGGACGAATTTTTTCCTCATCATGGCGTACTACGCCTTTAGCCCACTTTATATCTTCTCAGTTCTGTTCCCGAGAGAGTATTTACGCGAGTTTATGATGCTGGCCACTGCGATTAAAATCGCGCTGGCAGGTGCCTTTTTCGCTATTTACATCAAGCATCTCTTTAAACGTGAAGACTACACCATCACCGCCTTTGGTCTTTTATATGCCTTTTGCGGTTTCGCCATGGGGTACTACTGGAATATCATGTGGCTGGATGCAATGGCACTACTGCCGCTAATCATCCTAGGACTACACCGGTTAATTGATGGTGAGGGGGTCATCCTTTACATCTTGACACTGGCCATCGCGCTGATCAGTAATTTTTATGTAGGGTACTTCATCTGTGAGTTTATCTTATTTTATTTCTTCGTGCTTTATTTTACGAAGCAATCAGGCTTCGACATCGGGAAACTGGTGAGAAAAACGCTAATCGTCGCAGGGACGTCACTGCTGGCAGTGGGTATCGCCGCTGTGGTGCTGATTCCTACCTATAAGGGACTCCAGCTTTCACATGCAACAGCGATAAACTTCCCTACGGAGTTTAAGGCTTATTACTCCGTCCTGGAAATCTTAAATAATATGCTGCCAGGCACGCAGCCGACTGTTAAAGCGGGACTTCCTAATATCTATAGCAGCTTTATCGGGCTTTATTTCCTGATCGTCTATTTCGTTTCCAGTGGTATCAGAGTGAAGGAGAAGGTGTTTAGCTTTGCACTGATCGTGTTTTTCATTATGAGCTTTAACATCAACTATCTTAACTTTATCTGGCATGCCTTCCACTTCCCGAACGAAGTGCCTTACCGATTTGCTTTCATTTTCAGCTTCCTCGTCCTCACCTGGGCTTATCAAGCCTTCCAGCATTACGAGGAAACACCGAGAAAGCATTTCTGGGCCATCAGCTTCGGCATCTTGGTCTATTTGATTATCGGTGAGCAATTCGACCTTAAGGAGACGGTATTTTATGTCACATTAGTCGCACTCGGTCTATATACGATCTTATTCATGGCGCACCGTTACGCAGTCATTAGACCACGCGCCTTTACCATCGCCCTTTGCGTGATGTTCCTCGCGGAAATCCTGTTGTCGGGAATCCTCGGCACAGCGACTACTGGCAGCTCAGGCAGGACCAGTTATCCTTTCTTAGATAAAGAGGTGGATGCAGCACTAGAGCAAATTTACGAAAAGGATCCAGGCGATTACCGTGTCGAAATGGTGAAGTGGTATAGCACGAACGACCCCGCCTTATATGGTTACCGTGGCGTCTCGTTCTTCTCTTCCACTGCAAATGCCGATGTCTCTAGATATAACCGCGCTATCGGCCTTTCTGCCTCCCCTGAATCCAATCGCTATCAGTTTGTGGCTTCCACGCCGCTGATCAACAGCCTATATAATGTGAAGTACCTCATCGGTCGAGAAGGCCAAGGTACAGACGAAAATGCGGGTTATCAAAAGGTTTTGGAAACGGAAAAAGTGACCCTGTATGAGAACAAGTATCCTTTACCGCTGGGATTTGTGGTGGATACCATGGTTTATAATTGGAACAACAGCCACCGAAGCCCGTTTGATGTACAGGAGGATTTCGTCCTCGCCGCTACGGGACTTCCAGCGAACCTTTATGACGACGTGCCCATCAGCGAAGCGGTTTACGATAACATGACGGAGAAATCGTTTGATAATATCCGTTACAGCTATCGAAATAATGACAGTAGCAAGGTGGGTAACGCCACACTGAAGTTCTTTGCACCAGAAACGAAGCAAATGTACCTTTACATGTTTGCAAACCGTTCCTTTAAAACGAAGGTGACGGTTTTAGAGGAAACCATCGAATATGAAACCAGACGGGGATTGATCATCGATTTAGGTGTACTTGAAGCAGGCACCGAAATCAAGCTCGAGTTTGAAACCCATGCCGCAAAGGAAGGCTATTATAACCTTCAGGTAGTAACGTTTAATGAAGACGTTTATGAAGGAATCCATGGCGTACTCGCCGATGAGCCTTGGGATATCACCACATTTAAATCCACGAAGATTGAAGGGACTGTAACAGCGGCTCAGGATGGCGTCATGTATACGTCGATTCCATACGATCCAGGATGGACAGTGAAAGTCGATGGGGCGAAAGTTGAAGTGAATCCACTGAAAAAGGCATTGATGATGTTTGATGTGCCCGCTGGAACCCATGAAATCACCATGACCTATGTACCAGAAGGGTTCGTCGTGGGACTCCTCATCTCACTTGTTTCCATAGGGGGGACTGTGGCGATACGACTAAATGCGAAAAAACAGGTAAAACTGGCAAAACAGAAGCCTGTAGAACATCAATAGCCATTAAATGAATAAAAAGCACCGGATACGAAAATCCCGTGCTTCTTTTTTTGATTTTTAGTTATACACGGCGCTCGATGATGTATCTCGGGCGTCTTTTTATTTCTTCATAAATCCGTGCGATGTAAACGCCGATGATTCCCAGCGAAAGCATGATCATGGATCCGGTAATCAGAATCAGTAGTATCACAGTTGAGAATCCGGAGATGGCGTGACCGAAAAAGAAATTATAAAGCGTTTGTATGCCCATAATAAGCGCGAAAAGTAAAAATAAAATGCCACTGAAGATAGTGAGATACAAAGGCTTGCTCGTATAGGATAAAATGGCGCTCATGGCCAGTAAAAACAGCCTACCCACTGAAAAATGCGTCTCTCCAAGTGTGCGATCGTCCACTTCAAAAGGAAATTTCACCGTTTTAAAGCCGACCCAGCTGACGATGCCTCTAAAGAACAGGTTGCGCTCGTGGAACACCCTCAGCGCATCGATGACCTGACGGTTCATGAGCTTGAAGTCGGAGGAGTTATCCATTTCCAGGCCAGTAATGGATTTTAGAACCTTATAAAAGCTCTTTGCCACGAAACGGTGTTTAAAAGACTCGTGACCTCTGGAGGCCTTCACACCATCCACGATATCACAGCCCTCACGTGCCATGACTTCCAGCATGTCCTTTATGTACCGAGGTGGATGCTGGAGGTCTGAGTCCATGGTAAGGTATAAATCAGCATCGACGGATTCGACACCCGCCCTAAGCGCGATTTCCTTACCGAAGTTACGTGCGAATTTTATGCCCGTAACGCCTTCGTACTCGCTGGACAGCGCGGACACCACCTGCCAGGTGCCATCTCTTGAACCGTCGTCCACGAAATGGAAACACGGGTGGATGCCATCTTCTGCTAATAATCGTTTGATTTCGTGGAAGTTGGCACGTAGTGCTTTTTCCTCGTTATAAACTGGAATGACCAGTACTAATGATTTTCCTTTTAAAAGCGCTTCCATAAAGACCTCACTCTTTATATATGATATATTTGTAGATCAGGAAGTTCCAGCAGACCACGCAGGCCATCTTAAGAAACGGAGAGATAAGTTCGCTGATGCCGAAGACATCCGTGAAAAGCTTCATTAAGAAGATGTTGGAGACCACTAGATTAAATGCGAATAGTGCACCGTACTGTATAAATTGACGTTTGATGTTCCCTTTTGACTTGAACGACCAGATGCGGTTGACGAGAAACGAAAACCAAAAAACCAGCGCATAAACGATGACGCTTGCTAGAATATAATGCAGTCCGGCCCATTTAAGGAGCATCACATAAAGGGCATATTCGATGCCGAAGGCCGTAAAGCCTGTGATTAGATACCGGATAATCTGTTTTATCGTCTCTGGTGCCAATACTTTTTTCAGCCGTTCCATACCATCTCCTAAGAATTACTATACTACCATTATACCTTAAGAGCCATAAAAACGAAAGAAGCCGCGTTTCCTTAGAAACGCGGCTTTAGAGTTAATCGACTTATTTTTTTCGTTTCAGATAAACACCAACTGCCGAGATTAAGCCCCCAATACCATAGAATAGTTCAGGTGATACTTGGCCCGTTTTTGGTAAAGCATCACCGAGTGGAGTGGCTTCATCAAGCACAACTTCTGATGATTCTTCAGAAGGCGTAGAAGTGGTCTCAGTTGTAACTTCTTCATTTGCATCGCCGAGTGCAACTGCTTCTTCTTCAACGACGAGGGTGTCATTAGAATAGACATAGGAGATGCTTATACCTGCATCGGTAAAAGAACCGGTTGCATTTGCAGGTGTTTCAACTAAAGTGAAACCTTCAAAGTTTCTAGCTGAAGTCGCATAGTTTGTTCCGATGGTACCTGTGAACGAGAACGCAGGTGCTAATGCATTACCCTCTTGATCGACATACGATACGGTAACCGTTCCTTGAGGTCCTTGAACAACTGGCTCAGTTGCTGGTGGATTGGTGTTTTCAGTAGGTTCTTCTGTTCGTGGTTCAGGAACAATAAACTCAAAAGTGACCTCTTCGCTCTTCAATCCATCTGCGTCTATCGCATAGAATGTAATCGTGTGTGAGCCAGGTGCAAATCGATTAGAAGGTGGCGTTAAAGATATGTCGTACGACGCAGTGTTGCCAAAAGAAGACACCTTTGCAATCTCGTAATGTTGTGCTTCGGAATTATAGTAGACGAACATTTGTGCAAAATGTACTTCATCTGCATCGTTGATGGTAAGTTTATAACTGTGTGTACCACCTTCTGGGATGGTGATGCCATCTGTGAAAGTAGAAGTAACCACAGGTGCTGTTTTTTGAACAGGTATGTGAACGATGACTGGCGCTTCAGCGGTAGCGATAATTGCTGCTGCACCAGTAGTCGCATAAAGGTCACATAAATCATAGTTCAGTATTTTCTGATAGACTTTCATGCTATTGGTCGTCTCTAAATAAGTGAATCCATCTAATAGAAGGCCATCTTCAGTTTCAGGGATTTGGTATTCAAAGGTTACTATCGTTTCAGAGGTTACATTTCCGAAATACTGAGAATCGACACCTTCTTGATAGAAGTTAACCTCAACAAGAGAAGAACCACTGTCGTCGCCATCAGATACAGTAACAGCAAGTGTGATCGTTGCAAGTGCTTTTAAAGCATATGCATCGAGATCAGCATCGGCAGTCATACTGGCAGAAAGGACATCATCCCAAGGGGTATGGCCACTAATGGAGATACCGTCACCGTCAAGTCCGGAGAAGAATCCTCCGTGATTATAAAATAGTAGTTCGTAAACTGGGCTTTTTGATGTAAAGCTAACGGTTACAGATTCATCTGGAGTACCTAACACGGTGTATGAACCAGTAATACCACCATCGAAACCTGCGTTTGCATAAGTTTTATATGAAAATACTTGATCCTTTTCGACGTTGATGGTCGTGCTACCAGGTTGATAGATTTGATTATTTGAATCCACTAGAATACCGCCATTACCAACGGAGATAGTAAGTGTATATTGTGGTAAAGTGGTGAAGGTAACTGGTACAGAATCATTCGTTATAGTGGTTGGTGAGGTGATGTTGATAGAGTCAGGAGTATAAAAGGTTCCAAAGATACTGCTGTGTTCTTTCCAGTTGATATCAAGTGATGAATCTAAATATGGATAGATGCGTACTTCATTGATCCCATCAGAATAAAAGTACTTAAGTCCACTCATATAAATATCATAAGTATTCGTCACGCTTCCAGTGATGGTTTCCTTGGCACTAACCGTGTAAGTTGTGCTAGACTGTAATCCTGTAATATTTCCGGTGCTTGAGTCGATAGCGCCAGCAGGTGAAATTTGATATTCAATTGAAGATCCTGTTGTGCTACCTGTTGCATTGACCTTAGCGGTTGTCTTCGTAATCTGATCGACATTAATCGAAAAGCTTTCTGAATCTGCAAAGGTGTTGATCGGCGTACTACTGATGACCAAAATCGCAGTCAGCAATAATGCCATAAGCTTTTTCATTTTTTTACTCATAAGTATCCTCCAAAACGCAAATTATTAAGAACCCCTCAATTATATGAAAATAATATAGTTAAATTATAATCATTTATTGTGACAACTGGAGAACATCTGCGTGACATCCGTGTGACATGAAAAAAACTGCCTAATTAAGACAGTTTGATTAATTACTGATAGATTGATGTAAATCCGCGGTCAGATGCTTGATCTGATTGATAACGATGGTGTCATTATTTGGATAGTTGTCTAAAATGCGGTGCAGAATTTTCTCCATGAGATCATGATCAACACCTGGAAGTAAAACGACGAATTGTGAATCGTTCCAGAGTGAAAAAGTGTCGCCTTTTCTCAGTTTTTCCATCAGATGAAGCTTAAGATGGTTAACACGGAGGTCGTGCTGCGACTGAGAATGCCCTTTAATATAAGGAATGTTGATGACACCTACGCTAAAGCTGGCACCTGAGCGTAGACTCCTACGACGCTCCAGCTCATAGATAGATTTAAAAACGGATGGTTCGCAGAAGAATGCGTTCTCCCAGCTCATATTGGATTCGAGTGCTTCATAAAGGTTACTTTCTGTCTTGATTGGATCGTTGGTTTGCAGTAGCCGTTTATAGAGGGCTTTCATATCAGCCGATGGCTTAAGTCCCATCTCGTGGTAGTAGAACCCAGTGATGTACTCATAGTGCTCAAGCGCTTGCTTTTGCTCGTTCTTATGGAGTAAAGCCTCCATCAAGCTAAGATGGAAGGATTCTTCATAGATATCGATTTGGATGGCCTTTTGACAGAGATGAATAATTTCATCATGCATCGCATAGGTTTTCATCAATCCGATGGTCGCCACCACCGTTTTTAGATAAAGACGGCGGTAATGGTTCCTTACTGAAAATACCCAGTGCTGGTCAAAGCAGTCCGGTAGATAATCCCCATAGTAATAGGAAAGCGCTTCTAAATAATAATCTAAAGCCTTTTGAGGGGTATTAGCCTTAGTCGACTCCCCAAGCTTGATCAGCTGCTCGAAACGGTCCACATCCACTTCCACTTGGAGATGGTCGTTCCATTTATAATACCCGTTTGTGAACAGTAAACTTCTATCGTGTTCAGCGGTGTCATCTTCCACTAATGACTGTCTAAGGCGGTGCATTTGTCTCCTTAATGTGCTTCTCGGGTCACTATAGGATTCTGAAACCCATAATTGGTCCATGAGCGTCTCTGGTGTAAATGCACGATCCCTGTGGGTGAGCATGAACTTATAAAGTTCCCAGATTTTCTTAGATCCTGAAGAAGACATGACTAAAGAGTGGCCATCCTTGATAACATCAAAGCGACCTAATGTATGGATGATGAATTTTGGACTATGCTGTGAGGCTACTGATGGCATCATCTTTGGCTCCTTTGTCACGATTTCAGTGTGTTTCGGATTTATATGTGAAAAATTCGACGCTTTTTTTATTATACCATTAATAATCGGTTTTAATCATTCCATAATTAAACCGATATAAAAAAATTCTCTTTTACCCTTAACAGAATATTCACAAAGGGGTCATAACTAATACACAACTCACTTTTATAATAAAGACATGTTAAGCGACACACAGGTCGTTAACAAGGTAAACCCCCCAAAATATTTACCGAATTGCATCAAAACCCCAATAATGAATTCCGAGTGGGCATCCCCCAAATTAACCCACTCGTGAAATTCCCCCCTTCTTAACTTTTAGTTGGAGACTTTCGATTCGTATGAATTAAAGTCTTTTTTTTTATGCTTAAGAAGGGTTATTCTAACATCATGGCGATAAAGGCACTGACGATTTCGCTATCGTACTGAACGCCTGAGAGCTCTTTCAGCTCTAGTAGCGCCACTTCCATGGACTTTCCCGTTTTATAGACACGATTCGTGATCATAGCGTCGAAGCTATCGCAGACTGCCAGGATTCGCGCTTCACGCCTTATTTCATCACCCTTAAGACCAAGTGGATAACCGGACCCATTAACTCTTTCATGGTGCTGAAGAATGATGCTTAACACATCCTCGTTAAAGTACTCGAGGACGGTGTCTTTTGCATAGTGAACGTGGTTTTTAATCTCTTCAAACTCATCGTCATTCAGTCGCGAAGCTTTGTTGAGGATTTCATCAGGCACATGGATTTTACCTAAATCATGGTAATAGGCTGCTTTCGTGATGTTGTTCAGTGCCTTGTCCTTATAACCGAGTCGAACCGCGAGACGCTTTACCAGCTCATAAACGCGTAAGCTATGCTCGCCTGTATAGTGGTCCTTGGTTTGAATCTCTTTAAGAAGCTTATCTACGGTATCCTGATTCTTTTCAAGCGTGCGGTAGACGTCATAATTTGTCGCATGTACTAAAAGGACGGTATCCTCTAAGGTCTTAAGCGTTTTAACCTCTCCTACGCCTCTAAAAATCAGCATATCGCCCTCTCTTAAGATGCTTCCATCATCAAACACGAAGCAGGAGCCCTTTACGACATAGTACGATTTATAAGCCTCAGCGGAGGGAACGGGATCTATGTAGAGGATGCGATCAACCGACAAATGCATCACAGAGGTCTGTAAAATATCATCATGATATTTTTTTTCGATTTTCGAATTTTTGTTTTTCATCTCTAAAGTAGACTCTGATTCATTTGCTTTGATGATTTTGAAGGTCGCCATGATCTACCCCTAACAATATGTTTCAATTATTATACCCAAAATATTCTGAAAATAAAAGGCCTATACAGATGGTTACATAATATTTTATTTTAGATGACAATATTACAAAATAAAGACAAATTGCCACCTTTCGATAAAGAATAATGCCCAGGTAACCGATACTCATTTTGAGGTCTATCATTCTGTCCATTAGTCGTTATGCTGTAAAGGCGATTTAATCAGGACGTAATGGTGACGTAATTCGAGAAACTTCATTTTATTGATATAATACAACTATATTAGAGCGGTGAGAGGTGTGGCATGAGGAAAAAAATATGGGATGGATTTAAGAGAAAATTGGCTGTGTTGCTGGCCATTATTACGATATTCAGCGTACTCCCCATGGGAAGTATCGCTTCCTATTCTTTAGTAGTAGGCACTGCAGGGGGGCAGGATGTCGTCGTAACAGACATCAAGTACGCCATAACCCATAATGTGTTTCAAATCAGCAACGGCTACGTAGAGATTCTAGGAAATAATCTTAAAGACGTAGAAGTGCGCTTTGAACGCGTCGGCGTCGGCTTCGATGCCATGGGAACCCGCGCCATCAACAGCGCAACCTTTATAAAAATCAACTTTAACGCCGTTGAAACACAGGCGTTTACTGGTCGTGTCCAAATCGGTGGCCGCATCGTCAACCTTAATACAGGCACTGTGCCGAACCTTCAAGGCTCTAATAAGCTCACCGTGAATAAGGATACCATGGACAGCATCACGTTTACTGGTAATAACCTGAACCTCATTAATACACCCGGTATTACAGGTACCTATGGCTCAGGCCTTTCCACCGCATCACTGGGAACCTCCGCTCTTTCTAATTCACTCACACTCAATAACCCGCAAAATCCTGGCCCACTCGGCTATCAAAATATCGTTCTAAGAAAAACCGTTTCGGCAGACCCGAACATCGAAATTGAATACACCTATCAAAACGCGTTCAGAATAATCGAGAACCTCGGTCTCGGTGATGTGCGCATGTACCCGAATACCGGTACTAAGGGCGACACGACGAAAGGCATTTTAGGCGATGAGGTGTATTTTAGAGGAAATAACTTCTCTGATACCCGAAACTATCAGGTCTACTTTTTGAAGTCACTGGATGGTTCCGATAAATTCACCGACGTGAATAAAGCACAGTTCATCTCTCTCGGTCTTAATGTCAATGGGGCAGAGGACGTCTTGACCGTGCGTGTACCTAATCATAAGGATTTTGCCCTGCGCAACTACTATGTCGTCATCACCGATGTCCAAAATAATCAGGTCGTGGCTGAGCACGTGGTGCGAAACTCGGCGGGGAACTATGATGAATTTACAGTCATTCAAGCTGACTATAAACCGACAATCGTTAGCATCTATCCTGAAAAAGGACCCGACACGGGCGGTAATGTCGAAATAAAAGCCAACTACGTGCTCACCTTAAATATCCCTGACCTTTCAACCACAGGTGCCTTTAAAGTGCCTGCTGCAGGCGAGTCAAATGACGAAATCCTCGTTCTTAATTACGCCGATGGTATTTATAAAGGAGAAAATGTCACCATAACCCGCCGCATCAACATGCAGATCGGTAAAAAGGTGAAGTTTTTAAGAGATTCAGGTGGCAATTTCCAAATCGTTAAAGCCCCAACCGACCAGATCATGGTCATCACCGACTCTGTAAATGACGCGGAAACCGACCCGAAAAAAGACGTCATCGTGGAAATGCAGACGATTTTAACCATCGTCGGTGGTGCAAACGCAGGTAAGCAGTTCATCTTCAATCAAATCATCACGAAGCCTGATGGGTTCGAGTTTGAACCAAGCACGTTCACACCTGAAATCGGAACAGTGCTTCCTCCTGTGATTCAAATAGAGGACACAGCATCTGCTTATTCGAAATTTAAAAATGAAACACTCATCGCCATTACGGGTGATAAATTTTTAGTAGACCGCTTCGTCGATGACGACGGAAACGTCATCACCAGAAAACCTACCGTACTCATCAAGAAGAATGATAATAATACCTTTAATAACCGCTATCAGTTAGGCTTCTTCCCTAATGAAGAGGCTACCGGAGGCGGCATCACTGTTCGCGGCATCATCAAATATAAGCTTAATGAAGACGACGCCACTGAGCAAGTGTTAACCTATCCAGATGGCCGTCCTGTCACTTTAGAAATGACGGTACTTGATAAAAATGGTAAAGTCGTGGATGGTACCACGAATAATCAAATCGGTACGAAGATCCTCGTGCGTGTGCCTAACATCGCCCTCATTAGAGATGGTGGTATTAAACATATCCAAATTACCAACCCGACCCGTAAATCGGATGAGTATGGTAAATCCGCCATCAAGTCCGACTTTATCGAGTTTGTAAAAACCTCAGATATCCCTGTCATCGAAAGTGTTAAACCGAATATCGTCACGGTGGAAGGTGGCGAAAACATCACCATCACAGGCTCAAACCTTCAAAACGGTTTAAGATTATTCCTCGATGGTGAAGAAATTACGACGTTTACCAGAGAGCTCGACACCACTGGAAATAAAATTCTCGTGAAGTTTAAAGCACCGAAAGGACGCGAGGGAACGACGCAAATTCAAATCCTCAATCCATCAGGTGGACTCGCCGTGGCGGATTTCACCTATGTGAAGACCTTTAATAAGGATCCGATTTTCAATAGCTTCACCCCACCACTGGGCACCTTTGAAACCATCGTCGTGGTGAATGGCGATAACTTCCTTAAGCCAGATCCTACAGCGGTAACAGAGCGCGGCATCGACGCCTTTAGACTTATCGGTACGCGTATGCTCATGGACGGAAAAGAAGTGAACTCCTACAGCAGAGATACCTCTGGTGGCATCATTTTTAACCTCTACACAGCGCCTGATGAAGAAGCCTTAATCAGCTTAGTAGCAGGTAAAGCGACCCTTTCCAAGTTTGCACCGAATACCACCATCGTCGAGCAAGCCACCGGTAACGTGGTGACACTCACTAACGATGCGCTTAATAACCCTGCCATCGAAACGGCAACCCAGACGTACGCCATCCGCTATAGTGGCGGTAGTTATAGTGCTTACGGGCGTGACGGCGCACTGATCGGGGCGGTCAACATCGGCTATAGCGGGGCAACTGGTGCGACGACCATCGCCATCACAGGCGGTCCGACATTCGTGGCGACCATGAATAATAGGCTCGTGCGGATTGGCCTAAATGAAGAGGGTGAAAAGCAGGCATTCTTAGCGGATTACGCAGACTCCATCACCATGAAGACCATCGATGGCGAGCGTTTTACGCTTTCTTATAACTTTGCAGGACAACCGATTTTAACCAACGGTCGCGATAAAACCTATACCATCCGTTATGAGGATGTGGACCAGCTCGTGGCTGAGGATTCTTTAGGGTTCACGAGACCTGTCGTGGTAAACAGCACAGGCATCGAGCTCGACGGCACACAGCTGGACATGATCACACCTTATACAGTTAATTCCTCAACAGGTAGAATCGAAGGAAACCTTTCGAAGGTCCTTTCGAAGAACCAAATTATCTTTACAGTGCCTTATCTCACCACTGGCAGAGGGTATAAAGACCTCACCGTGGTGAATCCCGATACGAAGTCGGCTAGTAAAACAGGCAATAATGGCTTTTTCTATATCGATCAAGCCAGCTCGAACCCGATCATCACCGATATCCAGCCTAATAAGGGCTCAGTGGATGGTGGTTTTTATGTGACCATCTCCGGTAGCGACTTTGAGGATAATGTCCGTGTGTTCATCGACTCGGTAGAAGTGCCTCAAAACGACACCTATGTCGCACTGGACGGTACATGGATTAAAGTGAAAATGCCGAAGTCCATTAAAAACCTCACCCGTGATTATGGCGTGGATGAGCTGGCCGTACCGGTGGTCCTGGTGAACCCAGACGGTGGTAACACTGGCCGTGAGCGTGGATTCACGTATATCATCCCCTCTTCGAATCCAGTCATCACCCGCATCGTGCCGACGGGTGGCTCATCAAATGGTGGCGAGATCGTGGAGATCATCGGATACGAGTTCCGCTACTACGAGCCATATGAAAACAGCGTGGGTGGGCCGAACTATGATATAGGCGACAAGTTCACGGACCAATACAAAAACGGCATTTGGGATGACCTACTTGCTGCAGGTCTTGATCCAGGAGCACTCCAGCAATTACCTGAACTCCTTAACCCTTACTATGATACCTACTACGAATCGGTGATTTTACCGAAGGTTTACTTCGGTGAAAACGAAGCAAAAATCGTAGAGTTTTCAAAGGGCTTTATCAAAGTCATCACCCCTTCACACGCAGCAGGTGCTGTGGATGTCTATGTCATTAATAATGACTCGGGCGTGAGCAACAAGGTGAAGTACACCTACACCTCGACGAATCCCGTACTGAACAGCATCGTACCTAACTTCGGCAGACGCCAAGGCCAGGAACCAAAGGATATCTATGGTTCGAAGCTCTTTAAAGCGGTGGTCTACGGCTATGAAGACGATGATGATGACGCTATCCAGCTACTGGATGATGTAGAGGCGCTGGTACGCTTCGGCGACATCGACAACCTGGAAATCGACCGTATCGCGCCGAACTCAGGTCTTATCAACAACCAGAGGGCGACCGTGAACCTAGATGGCGGTTTGTCCGTGTCTTATTATGGTGACCTCGGTGAGGTGAAGGTGACGCTCACAGAAAATAACGTCATTTACACGAGAACCTTTAGCTATAATAACACCACGGTATTCATCCCGATGGGCATGCTCCAAAATAACGTGGGGAACTACTATGTGCCAAATGGCCTTAAAGGTGTTGATCCTACTGTTTATTCTGGTAACGCGTATGAGTTTATCAAACTGGAAATCGCCGACCGCCGCGTCATAGTGGAACGTGGTTATGCGCCAGAAGCCTCTTATGATAATGACACTCATGTGGTGGTAACGACACCATCGTACTTTACCATCGGTACGGTGCCCATGACCTATTTCAACCCAGACGGTGGTAAATCCAGCCGTACTTTCACGTATACCAACCCGGCAAGTGAGCCGAAAATCCTCACCATCGAGCCACAAACCCTTTCCTTCGACAGTACGAAATGGCTGGTGGAAACCTCCGTGGATGGCGGAATCGATATCGAAATCACGGGTAACGACTTTAGAGAAGGCGTAATCGTCTCCATCGGCGGCCTCAAAGCCACAGTAAAGGAGCTCACCACGAAGCAGATCAATGGGGTCACCTATGACCTTATCGTAGCAACGGTGCCACGTGCGACCGTGAACGACATCGATAAGGAATACCCGATTATGATCGAAAACACCGATAAGGGGCTTGCTTCATCGGCGAACCTACAGGATTTGGCGGGACCGAACCATGGTGCACAGACACTGCCATTCTACTTCGTGTATAAAAAGCCGCTTTCTGGACCGCGCATCGACAGTGTGACGCCTAAGAAGACATCCATTTATGGCGGAAACAAAGTAGTACTTAAAGGTGCTGATTTTAGAGAGGGTGCATACGTCATCATCGGAACCCGTGCGGGTATCCCGATCTATAACGGCGTGATTTCAGAACGTGGCACTGTACTCACCTTTACCACTCCGAACAACATGACACTGGGATCGAAAGATGTCCAGGTACTGAATAACGATTACGGAATCGCCATTAAAAAGGGCGGTATCACCGTCGTTTCAGCACCAACCTTATCACCAGTCATCACCGACGCTGACGGTAATCCGATTAACCGTATCCACGTCACTGGCGGACAAGTCATCCGGCTAAAGGGAACTGGCTTTGCAGAGGGTGCAAAGGTTTACTTCGGCGGTGAGTGGCTTACTGTAACGGCTAAGGATAACATCCCAGAAACCGAGCATGGCATCTACCGTGACGACTCTATCCATTATGTAAAAAATGGTGCACTGGGTACAAAGGTCGAATTCATCGACAGTGAAACCTTACTCGTCACCACACCAGAAGTTACTTTTGAAGGACCAGTTTCCATCGTGGTGAAAAATGCTGATGGTGGTACCACAGATAATACTGTGAAGCTGGATTTCACGGTGCCGATTCCTAAGGACCCATCTGGTCTGAAGGTAGCCGTGGTGGATAACCGCTACATTAAACTTTATGAATACGTTTCAGACACCGCAAGCTATTTCGAGATTTACGTCTATATCGGCATTAAAACCAACGCCGAGCTCACCTCGAACGGCTATCGCGACTTTAAATATCTCGGCATCACCAATATTGAGCCGTACAAAATAACGACTTTACCGGGCCTTGAGAACATGAGCACTGCAGAGCGCGTCGTATTCGTCGTCAAAGCAGTGAACAAGTTCGGTCCATCAGGCTACTCTAACATCGCAGCCCTTACGTATCAAAACGTAAAGGACATTAAGGAACTCGGTCCAGAGGATCTCGATGGTGATTTAGGTGTGCCTACCGGTCAAAACTATGACGCAGCAGTAAATGGAGGCGTACTCACCGTAAACATCGCTGGTTCCCTCTCTGGAAGCCTCGTGAACATCGACCTTTCAACGCAGGGTGGCCTCACGTCAACCGTGAAGCGTATCGTCATCCCTGAAAGTCAGGTTAGAACGGGTCTCACGCCTATAACTGTAAACTATGGAAAGAGCCAGGTGCGGTTTACACCGGTCACCATGAACACGGCGATTTTTAAAGCGGTGGACAACCTGTATAACGCCTACGCGCGTATTACTGAGGACACGTCTACCACTGCGGCGAGATCCTATCTCACCCCTGTGATCAGAGGGAAGAAGCAGGTTTCTAAGGTGCACAGCATTACCTTTGATGTCAGCTCAAACGAGTCCACACGCGCCTTCACACAGGCCACGAGCACGCTGGATTACACCATTTATTTCGATGCTGCTGGACTCACCATCGCTCAAAAATCACAAATTCAACTCTTTAAATACAACACGGCAACCGCCACCTATGAAGTGGTTTCAGCCGTACTCGATACCACGAACAACCGGGTCACCGCCCGTATCAAAGATGCAGGACATTATGTCCTCATGACCAACTATTAGAAGGGAGGGCTTATGAAAAAACCAATTGCGATTCTACTCACATTACTATTCGTTATCCAGTCCGCATCGTTTGCAGCAGCGCCCTTCGATGTTCCAGTACCCGAGTTCACGGCGATGAAAACCGACACCACAAATGCAACCGTGCTTAACAGTAACCCGAAGGGCATCGATCTCATATCAAATGCTGTCTTTACAGATATTAAGGGAACCTACGGACATGAATCCATCGTCCGTATGGCCGCTCTTGGAGTGGTAAAGCAGTATGGCGACCGAAAATTCTATCCGGCGAATAGCGCCACAGGCTACGACGTGCTCGAGCATCTCGTTAGGCTTCGTGGCAATGAAGCCGCCGTCATGCAGCGGGTCTATGCACTTGCTGGCTCCTCCACGACACCGGCTCAGCTAAAGCAGATCATGAATCAAGAGTATCTGGTGGAAGCACAGAACCTAGGCATCATCACACCGGCAGAGGTGATTAACCTCACCTCGGCGGTGAACCGTGAAACGGCCACTGTATGGACGGCACGCGCCATCGGAAAGGCTCCTGTGTTTAATCAGAATACAGTATTTAGCTACTCTGACTGGGTTTCTGTTAACCCTGTTTACCGCTCTCTTATCGAAGACATGACCACTGATGGTATCGTGCCGCTTAAGAATAATGGCACCTTTTCACCGAAGGGAACCCTTACTCGAGGAGAAATGGCCGTTATTTTAGAGAACGCCTATGAAACGCAGTATGCGGCCCGTGGTGCAGCCTCAGGCTTTGGTCTCGTCATCGGCGTAAAGCCCGAAACCCTCTATGAAAACGGTAACACCATCAAACGCAACACCGTTACGGTAAAAAACACCGACGGCACCGTGACCAATCTCGTCAGTGAAACACACACGAAGGGTGCTAAGCGATTCGATTACGTTACCTATAAAAACAATCTCGTATCCGGTGCCACGAACCTAAAGCTGGGCGATGAAATCGAATACATCACTGTGGGTGGTGTGCTTCAGTACGCCGAAGTGGTGGATCATAACCTGATTCTCGAGAAAATAAATGCCTCAAGCGCAGCTGATATTTACACGACCTTCCATTATGGGAACGTCGTGGACATCCAGTCTAAAACCACCTTTAAAAACGGCAAGACCATGATTACAGAAATTTATCGCGTGGTGGACATCACCGGCGATGTGTTCGACATCCTCGTGGATGAAGACATGTACACTGGCCTTCGCCAAGACATTATCACCTATAAGGACGGTAAAGTAGGTGGGGTAAAAACCCTGGCTGTGGGCGACGTTCTGGAATACCTCGTAAATGAAAAGCGCGAGGTGATCTATATCAAGGTAGCCCCTCTGGTGAAGAAGTCACTTGCAGGAACCGTAAGAGAAGTGACGCCGATTAAAGCCGACGGACCAGCCACCATGACCATCTACGGTTATGACGATAAGGTTTATAACCTACCGCTGGCACCCTATGCAAACCTCAGAATCAACAGTCGTGACACAGCGCTATCAAATTTCGTCTATGGCATGCCGGTAAAAGCTGAAATTTCTAACGGCTATATCATCTCAGTAGACGGGGAATCCTATAGCGGTGAGCCGGGGTACATTCCTAAGTACGGAAAAATGCGCATCGGCGATATCGTCACCGTCTATCAAAACAGCATCGCTGTGAAGCTCCCCGATGGTAAGACAGAGTTCTATAGCATCGAGGCAGGGACACAGTATACGAAGGACGGAAATACAGTCACTAAAAATGCCCTTAAAGCGGGCGAACCCGTTAAGGTTTATTTCGATAACATTTCCAGCAACATCGCTTCAAAAATAGAAATCGAAGCACCTGAAATCCTCTTCGAAATCATCTATAAGGGCAAGATTAAAAACGTCAACGGCGCACGTAATGAAATTCAGATCGTCGGCGCAGACGGGGTATCTAAGCCGGAATATATTTCTAATAACGATTGGCTTTCTGCTGATACGTATACCATCAACCTTAAGACCGACGTTCGTACGGAAATCTATGCTGGTAACCAAAAGCTCACCATGGAAACATTGGCACGCCAGTACAGCGGCTATCAGGTCTACACCGTGGTGAAAAAGGTTTATGGTGTATCCACAGTGGTTCAGATGGCAGTGAAAACCGGGGGCGAGATGATGTACTCCAGTACCGTTCGCACCGTGGACCATACGCTGGGCAAGTTTGACATCCAGACGAAGGAAAACTTTAATATCACCGAAGGCACCATCGTTATCAAGGACGGTCTAGTGGTGCCATCGAATCAGCTGAAAGCCCGAGATACGGTATTCGTGGTGTCTGAGAGCCCGATGGGCACCTATAATCAGAACGCCATGGTGGTGAAGGTCGTCACGCCATATGACGATATCTTTGATAGCATCCGAATCGGCGCTGTGGAAACGGTGAACCCTAATAACGTCACCTTCAGAAACTATACCCAGTACACGAACAACTTTTTAAACGCAGTTAACCCGAACGAATCCGGTTATTATAAGTTCTACACCGATACAAAAATCGTAGACGTCACAGATCCTACGAAGATTAAAACCATCAAGCCGGCAGACTTCTGGCATGATTCATATGCAAGAACTGAAAACGTCGATCCGACCTATAACGTGAACAGTGCAGGACTCCAGTTCGAACGCTACTATGCATTTATGGTTGTGAACGAGGCCGATAGCGCCATCATCGCCATGCATTTGCGTCATAAGGGCTTAGTCTCCGGTCAGAACCTCGATGATACGCTTTATAAAGAGACCGATATCGCCACGAAGCTCGATCAGACATTTACGGGGGCTGTCCTTTCCAGGGGCATCGTCACTTCTGATGATGAGACGTGGGACCGACTGGAAATCACGGATTCACATGACTGGACCGATTACACGGGACAGTGGACAGCGAATAAAGCAAACATCTTTATCAAATACACCGACGCCATCGTCATTAAAAATAATGCGGTGATCTCAGTGGACGACATCCAAATGGGCGATTACATCTATGTAATGCGCATCAAAGATGGCGCACTGGTCATCTTCGTAGAGTAGGAGCAGATATGAAAGGTAAATGGTTCAAGTCCCTAACCTTGATGATATTACTCATCAGTTTATTCAGCACCGTATCAAGTGGACAGGCCGTCTGGATGGACGGCGGTCTCGTGGGCGATAAGCTCTTAACGGGCACCCATGAATATCAGGAGCTGTGCTTCATCACTGGAGAGCCAGTGCTTTTGAAGGGGACAGTCACTTTGCCCACAGTTCCCACCGATAAAGCCACTTACTCGCTAAAGTACACTTTCGAGCTCTCTAATGCCGCGAAAGGGATCACCCTTGAGCGCGATGTGAGCTTCGACGTGACGAAAACGGTTAACGCCGCCATCGATCAAACCTCCTATGTAAAAAAGCTCTCCCGATATGATGAGACCATCACCACCGCTTCAGGCGAGTATACCTTAGGCAAATACACCTATTCCGAAAGTCGCCTTGAGGACAATACCCCCGCCGTAGACTACTTCTCAGGCAACATCATCTCAGAGCGCACGTATTATCTGAACGGCGATTACCTTAACAATCAAGGAACGGTCACCTACATCATCGATGCGAAGCCCCTCGTCGGCTACGACCATGTCTATGGTAAAAGCGACACGTTTGTGATCAAACAGGAAATTCAGAGTTCAAAACCCAATCCAAACTACGACCCTAAGGTCGTGGGATCCAAAGAGTTCATCACTTGGACGGGAACCGTAGACATCGGTATGTCTTCGAACAAGACCGTGAACTACCTCTATCAGCCTACCGACCCGCAGAGCATCAGCTTTAGAGGCAACTACTTCCAGATTACCAGCGAGGAGAACGTTCTCACGTATGATTACTCACTTCCTATCGTGAATAATGGAACCGTGGACACAGCGTCCACTAAGCGTAACCTCGGAAAGAACAGCCTTAGCAAAAACGTCATCCTCGAGTCAAAAGCGCTGATTACGCCGCGCATTCGCGATATCGGTGGACACTGGGCAGAGCGTGAAATCTTCCTATTAACCTCACTTCAGGTATTCGATGTCCAGAAGGAGTACTTCGTGCCTTCAGCGACGATTTCCAGACTGGACTTCGGTAAAGCACTGGTAGTGGCGGTAAATGGCGTACTCCCCACACCGACTTCCACCGATGTGATCAAACGTATGCGTCCAGGCGTGGAAACGCCATTTCTCGACGTACTTCCCACCGATCCAGAATACCACTATATGGAGTTCCTGAAAAAGAGCGGGCTCATGATCGGTAGAAACGGATACTTCATCGGCAGTGAGCCATTGACCCGCGCTGAAGCCATCACCATCATGGTACGTGCCCTCGGCCTCGAGTACATGGCACCAGCCCCACCTTACAGCACCTCCTTCGTGGATGATCGAAGTATCCCCGAATGGGCGAAGGATGCCATCTACATGGCGAACGAAATCGGCCTCGTCACAGGCACCCCAGAGGGCTACATCAACCCTAAGCAATGGGTTCGCAAGGACGAAGCCGCTAAGATGCTTAATAATTTTATAGAGCATTTGAAGGACGCCATCACTTACGACTATCGTGAGAAGATTTTGAATCGATAGCCCATGCGTAAAAAATAATGAAAAATTAAAGCCCCTAATATTCAGCGCTCTCCGGAGGCCGGTCCTCGGCTATCACCTGTGGAGCTCCTACGTTCGCTGAATATTGGGGGCTTTTAATTTATTCCATGTACGTATGGGCATTTGCTTCAAAACATCTCATGAAGTCTCAGTTATCCTCTTTCGGAGACGGGTCCTCGGCTAACGCCTGCGGAGCTCCTACATCGGTAATTTATGGGGGCGATTTTAATATACAGTAACAAACGATTCAAAATCATCACATGACAGTCCAGTTGCTAAGCCCCCAATATCCTGCGTTCGCTGAATATTGGGGGCTTTTAATTTATTCCATGTACGTATGGGCATCCTGTCCAAGACTTTCCATTAATAAAGTGCAAGGTGGTCTTATGTATATGCTTTGAAAATAAGTTACCCCCCTTTTTATCTGTTGCGCGGAGGAGATCCACAGGCTTGCCGAGGACTGGTCTCCGGAGAGCGTTAGATAAAAAGGGGGATAAATTCGACTTGTTACTTAAGACCACCGCGCCGCTTCTTCACAGCCTCAGTGAGCAGGTATTCGATTTGTCCATTGATGGATCTGAAGTCGTCCTCTGCCCATGCGGCAAGGCTTTCCCATAGGGACGGTGAAAGTCGTAGTAATACTTGCTTTTTCTCTTTTTCCTTTGCTTTTAGGTCATTTGCATCGTTGTTACTAGGCAAAATCATCCCTCCTTTCGTAATACAAATCATATAAGCTGCAACCTTTTATGGCGCAACTTATATGTGTGTTAGCGGTAGACCATTAATAGAGCGAACCGCTGTTGACGACGGGTTGGGCATCTTTATTGCCACATAATACGACGAGCAGGTTGCTGACCATGGCGGCCTTGCGTTCATCATCCAGGACGACGATGTTATTTTCATTTAACTTGTCGAGCGCCATTTCCACCATGCCGACGGCACCTTCTACGATCATTTTACGCGCATCGATGATGGCTGAGGCTTGTTGACGTTGGAGCATCGCTGAAGCGATCTCTGGTGCATAAGCGAGGTGCGTGATACGTGCTTCGAGGATTTCGATACCGGCGATTTCAACCTTGGACTGGATTTCTGTCTTCATACGGTCGGCCACTTCTTGGCTACTACCACGTAGGGTTTTCTCTTCGCCCTCTACGGACTCATCATAAGGGTAAAGTCTCGCGATATTTCTCAGTGAGGAATCACATTGAATAGAAAGAAATGCTTTGTAGTTATCGACGTTAAAAACAGCTTTAGCGGTGTTCACGACACGCCAGATCACCACGATGCCGATTTCCACAGGGTTACCGAGAACATCGTTCACCTTTTGCTTATTATTGTTTAGTGTAAGCGTTTTTAGCGAGATGGTTTTTTTAGCTGCGGCAGCCGCTTTTGCCGCTGCTTGCTGTTGTGCCTGGTGGTTCAATGGATTTTGATCGTCAGTTGCTGTTGTCATGCCGGCGTGAATCGTAGGATTCACTGCAGATACAAATGGGTTCACATAGAAGAAGCCTTCACCTTTTAACGTTCCGATATACTTACCAAACAGTGTAAGTACCAGGGCTTCTTGTGGTCTAAGAATTTTAAGTCCTAAGAATGGTATCCAGCCGATTACAGCGTACGTGATACCGATAAACATCATAAGGTTGGGTAAGAATCCTGAGCTACCGTTCTCCATGCCGATCGCTGTGAATATGATGAGCGCGTAGCTGCCTAAATAAAGCGCTAAAGTTAAGATGAGCATGCCCATGCCATTCATGGCTTTCAAATTTATTTCTTCAAATTGAATCTCTCTTTCATGCATTTAAATTCACTCCTTTTCTCGCGTAAAATAAAAAGTACGCATACTATCCTGATATCATTATGATATCACTTTCAAATAATCTTTCAACTGTTTTCAGAATTTTTAATGATTTTTTAAGACTTTCATGTCGGGGTATAATAGTATTAAAAGAATGATGTAATAGAGGTCACTTATGATAGACAAAGATAAGCATATGAACGCCGTAAAGTTGATTTTACTCTCAACCATACATACCCTAGTGCATAAGACCAAAGGGTTTTTTGCGGTTCAATTAGTTGCATTTGCCGTTATGGGAGTACTGGTATTACCCATGTTCACTTTTGGAATTGGTCTTATACAGAAATTTGCAAGCATTAGTGCATTTACCCCTAACAATATGCTCAAAGTACTTGCTAATCCTCCAAGTATGATGGTAATTTTGCTCATGGGATATCTTTTGAGCATTATCATGATTTTTGAGGTCCACTTTATTCTGAGTTTTTACGCAAAGAAAAAAGACCTGCTGACGGTGCTCTCTATGGCTTTTAACAAGCTAATTCGAATCTCCTTAAAGGATCATCTCAAAGTGGTTATTACCGTTTGGTTGATGATGGTCTCGGCGAATCTACCAGCGATTTACTTCATTTTTAGAAAGTACCGTTTTCTTAGGTATCTAGCAGATGAGTTATCAACCCCGTTTGTTGCGAGTGCAACATTCATCGTGTTCATTATGGTGGGGGTTTTCCTTCTTTCTAGGAAATTCAATGGTTTTTCGACTTTTTTTAGTGCCCCTGACCTAATAGGAGAAAATCGTAATAGGTTCATAAAGAGTTACCTTATATGGAATGCGATGCTTGCGGTGGGGATTCTTATATTATATGTGATGGTAGTGGGTGTTGCATTGGCACTCAGCCTACAAATCCCCGAAAAACAGGTGGCGATCGCCAATTTCGTTAGATTGATCGATAATTTAGACCGATATTTACTTATTTTGATGGGTTTTATCGGTATTATCGGAAATTGTGCCCTCATGGTGGCATCATATGAACGAATTTATGGAAGGCAAGCCGATGTTCCAGCGGAAGTTTTTCATTATCATGGCAAGCTTTTAAAGCACCCGTTAATCAAGAAGTCCTTCGTGATTTTGGTCGCTTTAGTCGCCCTTTTTATGATATATATTTCAGTGGACATGATCAAAGATGGTTCTCGGCTTAGAACAGCGATATTTTCTGATGCTAAAATTACGGCGCATCGCGGCTTTTCTGATCAGTATCCAGAAAATTCGGTATTGGCAGTCGTTCGAGCAATCGAGGAGCTATCGGATCACGTAGAAGTCGACGTTCGGATGACACAGGATGGTGAGCTCGTATTACTACATGATGCAAGTCTAAAACGAACCTTGGGCATCGACCAGATGATATGGGATACGAACTATTATGAAATCCAGCACCTGGTGCCTAAGCTATCTGAGATTTTTGAGCTTGCGAAGGGACACGTCGTCTTAAATATCGATTTGAAGCACACGGGATACCAAGAGGACATGGTCCAGCGATTGGTCACCTTAATCGAAGAAAATGAAATGGTCTATCAGTGTGTGGTCACATCAACCCATTTAGATGCGCTAAAGGAGATCAAATCACTAAATCCAGAGATTCAAACCGGCTACATCACCTATCAGCTTACACAGGCTGCATTATCTAGCGAGGCGGTGGATGTGTTCAGCATGAAGTCCACTTTGGTCAATAAAACCGTCGTAGAGACCATTCATCGAGAGGGTAAGCAGATTTACGTGTGGACAGTAAACAAACGTAAGGAAATGGAACGGCTAAACCGATTAGGCGTTGATAATATCATCACAGACAACCCTGTCTTCGCCCGCGAGGTGCTATTTGAAACCGGTGGCGATCAATTGTTGATGATTCTTTTGAGGGTTGCTTTCAATTAATCGCCAGCTATTTCCCCTCGTGACATATCAAATGTGCCCCACAAATAAACTCTTTTGGAGACCGGTCCTCGGCTTCCGTAGGGCGTCAAATAAGGGAAGATCAAAAGTGAATTTGTAGAGAGATAATAATCTTGAGGCTATGTAAATAAAATGAGCAGATATGATAACCGATGAAGGAGCTCCACAGGCGTTAGCCGAGGACCGGTCTCCGGAGGCGGTTATCATATCTGCTCATTATTAATGTATTTAAAGATTATTTTCTCTCTGCACCATGGAAACAAAACGCCTTGAAAGCGTGGGGTCAAACTGTGTGCCGGCACCACGCTGGATTTCCAGAAGGGCTTCTTCGTGGGAGAGGGCGAGGCGGTAGGGGCGGTCGTTGGTCATGGCGTCATAGGAATCGACGATGGCGAGGATGCGGCATTCGATGGGGATGTCTTCACCGGAAAGGCCGAGCGGGTATCCAGTGCCATCCCATTTTTCGTGATGCTTATGGATTAGGTCAGAGATGGGAAGAAGCTCTGGAGAGGCTGATGCGATGCGGTGCCCGATGGTGGTGTGCGTCTTCATGACGATCCATTCTTCTGGCGTAAGTGGTCCTGCTTTTTTTAGGATGCTGTCGGGGATACCGACCTTGCCGAGGTCGTGGAATTTAGTGAGAAGAACGAGCATGTCCAGACGATGGCGTTCCAGCCCAACCGCCTCGCCAAGCTTCAGTGCATAGGTTCCCATGCGGTCAGCGTGGCCCTCGGTGATGTAGTCCTTAGCCTCCAGCGCCTTCATCAACGCTTTCACCAGTGTGCTTTTGCTACTACCTTCTTTGAGAAGCTTCGCATTATAGATGTTATGGTCTGCCATTTGATAGAGCTGTGTGGTGTTTACAGGCAGTCCATCCGAGTGGGCGATGCCGAAAGAAACGGAGATGTCATACGTCAGCGTTTGATTCACTGCATCCAGAGCGGTCTGAAATAAGAGGCATAGCGCGGTGATGGCTTCATGGGTGGTGTCCTCGTAGATGACGGCGAACTCATTGCCACCGATACGTCCGATAATCGTCGCTTCCTCAAAGGTACGCGTAATGGTCTCCGCAACGCGGTTAATGACGGCGTTTCCTTCCACGTGGCCGAGGGTGTCGTTTATGTTTTTCAGCCCGTCGATGTCGAAGAGAACCAGCGAGATGTTAATATCCGTCCGGCCGTGAAGGGCGGTCATGTAGTCCTCGACCTTTCGCCGGTTATAGAGCCCCGTGGCACTGTCGGTTTCCGCCATGTGCCTGAGGGTGTTCTCCAGTGTGATGCGCTCGGTCATATCGCGGATGATGATGAGCACCTCGTCCATCTCAGTGAGCTGAAGCCTGGCTTCGAAATATCGGGTTATGCCTTCCTTCGTCGATTCAAATTGAAGCGTTTCAGCGTTCTTGGTGTGAAGCACCTTATCGATGCCCTTAATTAGGCGCGCTGAAATCACCGAATCCCTTAGAAAGCTTAGAAAAAGGGCGGCGTCCTTAGCATTGGAGGCGGAGAAAGGCGTCATGCGGTGCTTATCGTCACTCACCAGTAAAACGTCTGGGATGGCAGTGATCAGCGCTTGATTTCGCGTGCGCATCTTCTCCAGTATATTCACTTTTTCCTGAAGCTCGGGATAATAGTTTTTACGGATGGACCGCTCGCCCAGGCCGATAATCGCTTCCCGTGACAGATCTTTCTTACGCTTTGAATAGTCCGACATAAAGTTCTCTCAATTCACTTAAATTTATTGTTTTAGGATTTGTCACCATACACGGATCGCTTAGCGCACTAAGTGCCATGGCTTCGATGGTTTCATGTTCTGGTATTGTTTGGCCAATCAACTCGCCGATCCCAACTGCAGTCCTTAGTGCCGCTATCTCCCCGACCAGTGCAAGTTTAACCCCTTCGTTATCGAGGTTATGCACCGGGATGCCGAGTATGGAAGCAATCTCGCGGTAGCGTTCAGCTGCAGAATCGAAATTCATGGCGATGATGCGCTGGAGAAGAATGCTGTTACACTCGCCATGGGGTAAATCCATGACGCCACCTAGGGCGTGTGCACAGGCATGTACAGCGCCGAGACTGGCATTAGAGAAGGCGAAGCCTGCGTGAAGCGATCCCAGTAGCATGTTATGCATGGTTTCCAGCGTGCGATCGGGCTTCACGGCATCTATGAGATTTTTATGAACGAGATCGATGGCCTTAAGGGCGTGCACGTCTGTGAGGGCGGAAGCGGCATTGGAAACATAAGCCTCTATCGCATGCGTGAGTGCGTCCATCCCTGTACAGGCGGTCAAATAAGGATCCATGGTCATCAGAGGTTTCGGGTCGATAAGTGCTAGATCCGGGACGACTTTTTTACTGATGATGGCCTTCTTGATGTGTTCATGGGTGTCGGTGATGATGGCGAATTGCGACACATCGGCAGACGTTCCGGAGGTGGTGGGGACACAGAGTAGGGGTGGGCCAGGAAGGCGAATCTCGTCCACGCCGATATAATCCAGTACGTGACCACCGTTCGTGGAGACGATACTGATACACTTAGCGCAGTCCATAGGGCTTCCGCCGCCGATGGCCACGAGGCTATCACAGTTTTCTGCCAGGAAAAGCTCCGCGCCAAGCATGGCTTCGAAGTCCTTCGGATTGCTGGAGATGTCGTCGAAAATCACCACGGCGATCCCCGCTTCCTTTATGGAAGAAAGAATGGCCCTGAACCAATCGAAATCGGAGACGCCCTTATCCGTAACGATCATGGCTTTCGTGGCACCGAAGTGTCCGAGATAACGTCCGATCAGTAGGCTGGCATCGAGACCGATGATAATTTCAGGTACGACAAATTTTCTTTGCTCTAAATTTACGTGCATAAAGCACCTCACTTTCAAATGGTCATATAGTGTTTTGATACCCACTTTGAGGGGGATTAATCTCTAGATATGGCGTGTGCGCGCCGCGGTGAGGCCGCCTTTCTCCGGAGACCGGTCCTCGGCTAAAGCCTGCGGAGCTCCTACGCCAGGCGTCTCCCCGCGGCGCGCACGCATCAAATATTAAGAAAGATTAATCTACTCAAAATGGGATCATATGATTATCGCGATGAGATCGCCTTTCTCCGGAGTCCGGTCCTCGGCTAAAGCCTGCGGAGTTCCTACGTCAGGCGTCTCCCCGCGGCGCGCACGCATCAAATATTAAGAAAGATTAATCTACTCAAAATGGGATCATATGATTATCGCGATGAGATCGCCTTTCTCCGGAAGCCGGTCCTCGGCTTCGCCTGTGGAGTTCCTACGCCAGGCGTCTCCCCGCGGCGCGCACGCATCAAATATTAAGAAAGATTAATCTACTCAAAATGGGATCATATGATTATCGCGATGAGATCGCCTTTCTCCGGAAGCCGGTCCTCGGCTAAAGCCTGCGGAGTTCCTACACCAGGCGTCTCACCGCGGCGCGCACGCATCAAATATTAAGAAAGATTAATCCTAGCCATTACAGCTTACTGGGATAAACTACACAGATATATCTTTTTTGGCTTGAACTTATTGAACTGTATTTCGATAAGTATGATAAAAAAGTCTTTTATAAAAGACATATAAGCAAAATTTGCTCGAAAAGTCTTTTGTAAAAGACAAAACACCGAGTATGTAAATACTCCCTCTCCTTATTTGATGAACGGAGGAGCTCCACAGTCGAAGCCGAGGACCGGCCTCCGCAGAGCGTCAAATAAGGGGAGGGAGTTATTATTTTTGCGAGTAATTATAACTTAAATCTAGAGATGATGCTTTCCAGTTCGCGGGAGAGTGCATCGAGCTTAGCGGTTTGCTCGTTAATTTCGGTCATGCCAGCGAGTTGTTCTTCTGTGGCGGCAGAGACTTCCTCTGTGGAAGCGGAGGTCTGCTGGGTGGAGGCCGAGATACCGGTCATGGCGTCGACAATGCCATCTTTCATGGCCATCATTTTGCCCATTTCGCGCTGGATGCTATCCAGAATTGCGTGGAGCTCGTGGATTCCCGCAGCGATTTCATTGAACTGAACCTTAGTGGATTCCACTGAACCGTTTTGCTGCTCGGTTACCTTTTTTAGCTCGGTCATGGTGGTGACTGACATTTCAGAGTGGCTATTGATTTCGGTGATGATGTTTTTGATTTCTCCTACTTGACTCGCAGACTGCTCTGCTAGTTTTCGGATTTCTTCTGCAACCACGGCGAAGCCTCTGCCAGCTTCACCAGCACGTGCAGCTTCGATGGAAGCATTTAGGGCGAGGAGGTTCGTCTGGTCGGAGATGCCTGTGATCGCAGATGTAATGGCATGAATTTTAGAGGTGCTCTCCGAAACCTTGATGATGACATCGTTTATTCGATTCGTCGCAGTATTGGTGGCTTCCGTGGCAGAAAGGAGATGCTTAACAGTGTCGAGGCCTTGCTTGCTTAAATCCTCGGCGGCCTTCGCCAGCTGTTCGGCGCGGCCTGTGGACTGCATGACGCCATCGATGCCCTTAGATAGGGTATGAACCTTGATGACAGCACCCTCTGTAACCGTGGCTTCTTCGCCTACCGCTTTCGCTACCTCCCCGATGGTGACAGCCACTTCATTAATTGCGTTGGTGGTTTGCTCTGTCACTTCTACTAAAGAGCCAGCGAGTCCAGTAACGGTTTTAGAGGAGTTTTGCATCGCACCGACGAGGTTTCTTACATTTCCCAGCATGGTGTTATAGGAGGAGGCGAGAACGCCTAACTCATCCTTATTTTTGATGTGGATTTCTTCCACATCGAGGTTGTTGTTAGAGACCTCTAATAAGGCGCTACTAATTTTTCGGATCGGCTTAGCGAAGCTGGCCGAATAGAGTGTAATGACGATCATACCGATGATCAGTGAAACGGCGAGCATTATGAGGATTACCATAAGAATGACATTGGCACCCTTATTAAAGTCTGCTACGTACGCGCCCGCTGAAACAACCCATCCCCAGTCAGCATCCAGCTCCTGGTAGGTGATTTTATCGCCGATTTTTTCTGAGCCTGGAAGTGTCCATGCATAGGTGACGAAACCGCCACCGTTCTGAGCGGCCTTGATTTGCGCTTGAACGAGCTTAAAGCCGGAGCCACCCTTATCTTCCACGTCCCATACCGATTTGCCTTCCAGAGAAGGGTGCATCACCTCGACGCCGTCTACGGAATAGGCTAAAAAGTAACCATTAGGGCCGAGGTCGATGAATTTGCTGATGGGGCGCTTGTTTTCTGCGTCCTTAGGTCCGAGAAGCATGACGCGAACCTCTTCTTGGGCTTCTTCCAGTGTGATGTCACCCCGTGATACTTCGAGTTTTTTCGATTCGATGAGCTGCATGACCTGTCTAACGCCATTTTTTAGGATGACTTCGCCCTTTTGTGATAGTTGGTCCTTCGCGAAAAAATAGCTGGCGGAACCGATGGCGATGATGGGTAGGATTAGTAGTAAGCTGGAGATGATGATGAGTTTGGTGCGGATACTCTGTTTCAATAAAATGCCCCCTCTGTAATGGATTATTAGTGCGGTTTTATAAATATTATAAGTCAGTTACTATCATAGACCTATTTCGTCGATTTGATAATATAAATAAATGTTTACACTTTATAATGCGTCCCATAACATAACCTCTTCCGAAGCCGAGGACCGGCCTCCGGAGAAAGCCATCTTTCGGGTATGGCCTTATATTTTGCTCACATATTTCTCTCCGCACGAAACTTTACCCGAAACGGAAAAAAATGTATAATAAAGGGAATAATTTGAATTAAAATCCAGAATAAAAGAGGTGAATCAGTGGTATTTTCTAACAGAATAGACGAAAAAGATCTCCACAAAGAACAGAAGCTCTTGATTCTAGCCGCATTCCCAGCCTTATTCCTCATCTTCGGGATATTTTATGGGCTGGTTGAAGGCACTAAAGGGCGTACCATTTTAGAGGGACTTTCCGCCATTATTCTATCGCCGACGACATTAATTACGGACTTTTTAGTGATCGGGGGCATCGGCGCCGCATTTATCAACTCAGCACTTATTGGTTTTTATAACCTTTATTTGCTCAAGCACTTTAAGATGAGGATCAACGGCCTGCTCATCGCCGCATTCTTCACCGTTTTGGGCTTCGCCTTTTTCGGTAAAAATGTCATCAACATTCTACCGATTTATTTGGGCGGTTATTTATACGCGCGTTATCAGAAAATTCCTATGAAAAACGTCATCTTGGTTATCATGTTCAGCACCGCCCTGGCACCAATCGTGAGCTTCATCACCTTCGGCGGCATATTCCAGGAGGGCTTCAGTTACCTGATGGGTATCCTCGCAGGACTCGCCATCGGGTTCATCATCGTTCCACTTTCCTCACACATGATTCGTTTCCATGATGGTTATAACCTGTATAACATCGGTTTCACAGCCGGAATAGTGGGTACAGTAATAACAAGTGCTCTACGTAGCTTCAAAATCGATATCGCACCCGTCAACATCATCAGTGAGTCGAACAATCCGTGGATTATCGGCATGCTGGCGTGCCTATTCATCTACCTTATCGGAGCGGGACTTCGCACGAATCCCACCACCCTTAAGGATTATAAAAAAATCCTCCAGTACAGAGGCCGTACGATTACAGATTTCACCTCACTGGTGGGCTACGGCATCACCTTCTTTAACATGGGTGTCATGGGACTTTCATCGCTTCTTCTCGTATTACTCTTAGGTGGCGTTGTCAATGGACCCGTTCTGGCGGCGATCCTCACAGTCGTCGGGTTCTCGGCCTTTGGTAAGCACCCTAAAAATGCCTGGCCGCTGGTGGCAGGCGTTATCCTCGCTGGACTCTTTTTCAGCTACGATTTTTCCAGCACCACCTTTATCATTTCGCTTTTGTTCTCCACGACCATCGCACCTATCGCTGGGGCATATGGCCCTATCGCGGGTGTAATCGCGGGAATGTTGCACTTGACTCTAGTGACAAATATCGGTATTATTCATGGGGGGATTAACTTATATAATAATGGATTCGCCGGCGGTCTCGTAGCAGGATTTATGCTCCCGATCATCGACGCGTTCAAACGGGGGGACTCTAGACCATGAGACACGAAATAAAAAAAATATGTCGGATCGTCGATGAACTGACGACCATGTTTTTAAAAGACGACACCGACGAAGTCGATTTTAAGATCATCACCAGCCCAGAAAAAGCCATTATCCGTATCGTGGATTATCATACGAACTATTCAGACCAAATGATCGACCAGTTGAGAACCACACTGAACAACCAACGCCAGTCAGAAATCGAAGAATATTACTGGCAGCTGGCAGGCGAGAACGATGACGACGACGAAGAGCTCACGCTCATCAGCGCCATGATCGATACCGCAACTGTGGAAAAAAGGGAAGGTAATCTCTATATCGAGCTTGTGAGGATGAATCGCTAATAGGTGATTCGCCATTAAGGAGGTCTTTATGCAAAGTACTGCACTGACACCCGACGCCTATGTGGCTGAACTTGAGCCAGACAGAAAAGAAGCCATCGAAAAGCTTAGAAGCATCTTTAACACGAAACTAACCGCCCTAGGCTTCGAAGAAACCATGGGCTCAGGCATGATCAATTACGTCGTGCCCTATAGCCTTTATCCACCAGGCTATCACTGTAAACCGAAGCAACCACTGCCGTTCCTCGGCTTAGCGGCACAGAAACACTTCATCGCCGTCTATCACCTGGGCATCTACTCAGATGAGGCGATCCTCAAGTGGTTCGAGGAGAACTATCCAAAGCATACCTCAGCGAAGCTCGACATGGGCAAAAGCTGCATCCGCTTCAAAAAAGAAAAAGACATCCCCTATGCACTGTTCGAAGAGCTGGCTGAAAAAATCTCCGCAGAAAAGTGGATCGCCACTTATGAGCTGGGCAGACAGCAAGGCAAAAGAGGGGTATAAGTAATAAAGCTAACGTCTACCCCCACGGGTAGGCTTTTTTGTTTCGATTATCCTTCTGGTGGTATAAACATGGTAGAATCGGAGGTTCTTATGAAACGGTTTAAGCAAGCACTTGTGATCTTATTAATCATCATCGTTGTTCTGCAGATTGTGCCATTTTTTGTGCCATTAAGTGAATATGCGGGAACGCCTACGATAAAGCCTTTTGAGAATAGCTATTTCTACGAGGAAAATGGTGAGGTCGTGCACTATAGGCTATGGCCACCGGTTATCGTGGGAAGCACTTCGCCATATGGGGATGCAGTGGGTAAAATCCTTTTCGTCCACGGGATGGGAGCATCCACTTCGTCCTTTGATTCCAATATTCCTGCCTTTACAGAAGCAGGGTATATCGTCGTGGCGGTGGATCTCCCCGGGTTTGGTTACAGCATACGTGGAGAGAACCTTGACCATAGTCAGCAGCACCGAGCTGAGCTGCTTTGGAAGTTACTGAACACCATCGACGGTAGTGCAGAGGCGAGTATCGCTGAGATGCCTTGGCATCTGGTAGGTCATAGTATGGGTGGTGGCACGGTTTCCACCATGGCTGCTCAGAATCCCTATCGAATCGCCAGCTTACTCCTCATAGATGGCGCACTTAGCGACGCAGGTCGTCCGGAAGTGCCCATCTTAAGTTATCCACCACTTGCCAGATGGGTTATGGTGGCCATGGAGCATGTTTTCATCACTGAAAACCGCATCGAATCGCTTTTAAAGTCCGCCTATGGCAGAAAACCCACGGATTTAGAGGTTCAGCGCTACTTAATTCCTTTACAGCAGCCGGGCACAGCTAGAGGCGCCATCAATTTCGTTAAAACCTCAAAGGGAACCCCACTCACAGAGCTCACGAAATATCCTGGGCCAGTGCTGGCGGTTTGGGGTGCAGATGATGAATGGGTACCGCTCAGCGAGCTTACTGCGATCACGCCATTTCTGCCTCAGCTGAAGACGGAGATCATCAGCGGTGCAGGACACGTACCTCACGAAACCCACTCAGATTTGTTTAATGAGAGCGTGCTTAAATGGCTCGAAATCAATAGATAACTAGAAAACAGGAGTAATCATGCAAACACTTATCGGTATCATCGTCTCAAACGTCTTCGTCCTCGTGTGTATCGGGATTTCCACCTTATTCGAAAAGAAAAAGTGGATGAGCGGAGAGGGCACGCGCAAATTCGTCCACATCGCCGTGTCCAACTGGTGGTTCATCGCCATGTACTATTTCGACACCGCCATCACGGCAGCCATCGTACCGGTGATGTTCGTCATCGTGAATTATTACTCCTATAAAAAGCAGTTGTTCACCAGCATCGAGCGTGGAGGAGGGGTTAAAGACCTGGGCACCGTATATTACGCCATCGCGTTAGTGGTGCTATCGCTATGGAGCTTCGACATGGGAAGGCCGGAAATCGGAGGCATTGGTATCCTGATCATGGGCTATGCAGACGGATTCGCCGCAGTGGTGGGAACGAAATTCGGTAAGACGCCACTTATCCACGGGAAATCGGTGGAGGGCACCTTAACCGCAGTGATCATGGCCACCGTCGTGGTCATGGGCTTTAATGCAGTCTATGGACTCGGTCTTAGCGGCGCCCAGATGATCATCATCGCCATCAGTGCAACATTGTTTGAGCTATTCACCCCACTGGGGCTCGACAACCTCACCGTCCCCATCGGCAGCAGCTTGATCGCCTATGCCTTTTTATAAATATCGCTAATCACCGGAGGCACACATGGCATATGCACTTGGATTCATACTCAGCATGGGAATCGCGGTTCCCGCTTATATAAAAAAATCCCTCACCCGCAGTGGTGCAGTAGCTGCAGTGGTTCTGGGCACACTGCTTTACGGTTTCGGCGATGCCAGTATTTATGTGGCGCTCATCGCCTTTTTTGTGTCATCCAGCGCCTTATCGAAGGTCAGTCAGCTCTTAGCTGGGACAGAATTCCAGAAAATCGAGGCACGCCTTAAAAAAGGTGGCACACGCGACCACACGCAGGTCATCGCAAACGGAGGCGTTTCACTTCTTATGGTCATCGCCTTTATGATTACAGAAGTCGAAGTCTTTAGACTAAGCGCTATCATCGCCTTCAGCTGTGCGTGTTCAGACACCTGGGCTTCAGAAATCGGCATCCTCAGTAAACAGCAGCCAGTGAACATTATATCGCGCACACCTGTCCCGAAAGGCCTTTCAGGTGGCGTGACACGTCTGGGGCTTATGGCATCAGTAGCGGGCGCGCTTTTTATCGGCATCGTCTACCTGATTACCACCGCCCTATCGAAAGACTTTACAGCAGCAACCCTCATCGAAGTTCTTATAATCACTTTCTTCGGAACGCTAGGTTCCCTCATCGACAGTGTCATCGGAGAGAAGTGGCAAGCAAAGTACTTCGATCAGGAGCATGAGATCACAGAAAGAAAATCAGAGGTCCTAGCCTCAGGCATCAAATTCATAAACGGCGACGTCGTGAATTTCGTAAGTGGCCTTATGGCAACCGCGGTGGGGATGATGGTGATGTGGGGGATTGGATACTGAAGTGGTTTTATTCAATGTTCGTTATTAACAGTCCTTTAGGACAGAAGTTGTGCGAAAATACAAAATGGAAATATATGGAAAATTTTATCGAGATGCGATATACTACTCTTACTAACATTTGGAGGTCGTATAATGAGTAAGGATATTTTTATCGCACCACATATCGATGTCGTCTTTAAGTCCATTTTTGGTAATGAAAAAGAAAAAGGACCGTTAATGTCGCTATTAAGTAGTATCATGGAGCTCCCATTGGAATCGTTTGATGAGCTTGAGTTATTGAATACCGAACTCATACCTGAGAATATCGAGCAAAAATCAAGTCGCCTTGACCTGAGAATAAAGCTTAAAGATAAGACAGAAATAGATGTAGAGATACAAGTAATCAGTCAGGTAGCATATAAAGAAAGGGTTCTATATTACTGGTCTAAAATGTATAGCGGTCAACTAAAGAAAAGTGAAACCTATGATAAACTTAAAAAATGCGTCATCATAAATATCGTGTATTTCGAATTATTTAAAATGCCCCGAATGCACACCAAATTTCAATTATTAGAGACAAAAGAACATGAACTGTTAACCGACCAAATAGAAATCCATTTCCTTGAACTTTCAAAGCTTAACGCATATAATAGAACTATAGAAAACGAAGTTTTGATTGATTGGGCTGAGTTCCTCAGCTTAAGAAAAGAGGAAGATTTTATGCAATTTAAAGATAGAACAGATTTACCTGAGCATTTGCTAAAGGCGATTGAAAAATATGAAACGATAAAAGATGATCCTGAGCTTTATTATGAAGCTTTAAACCTACAAATGGGCATCATGGATCAAATTCAAAGATTAGATGATGCTACCAATTTTGGTCTGAAACAAGGTCTGGAACAAGGTCTGGAACAAGGTCTGGAAATGGGGATTAAAGAAGGGGTTCATAAAGTTGCGAAGAATATGAAAGAGCAAGGATTGGATGATCAATTGATTCAAAAGGTCACTGGCTTAGACCTCGAAACCATCAAAAATCTCTAAACCACAAGAAGCGTTCCGTTTCAGTTTCATTCTTCCATCACGTATTTGTCATTTGATATCTCTAATAATTAGATTTAAAAAAAGTTAAGTGAAAAGGAAAGGAATACCTGAAGAGAATGCAAAATTACATTTTATGATTGTGCGAAATAATTTTGCATTCTCCAAAGCCACGTACAACCGCGCGAAAATCAGCCGTTACGACGTCCACGACCAGCGGCTGGCGATCGCGCTCACGCGCCACGGCGATTCCGTCCTCTGCGAGGCCGTCATCGCCGCCGCCAGCACCCTAAAAGCCCCTGACCAGGGCGAAATGCGTCGCACCATCAAAGAAGGCCTCGGTGGAACAGTCACCCTCACCCTAAATTTCAAAGATGAAGCACCCATCACCCTCACCAGCACCGCTGGGGGGATTGAGATTGTGAAATGATTTAAAAAAGCAGAGATGCTTTTTTCTTTTTTAGGCAATTTGGAAGGAGTAGTGCAGAAAAGAGAATGGAAATATATGGAAATTGCTATCGAGTTGCGATATACTACTCTTACTAACATTAGGAGGTCGTATAATGAGTAAGGATGTTTTTATCGCACCACATATCGATGTCGTCTTTAAGTCCATTTTTGGTAATGAAAAAGAAAAAGGGCCGTTAATGTCACTATTAAGTTGTATCATGGAGCTCCCACTGGAGTCGTTTGATGTACTTGAGTTATTGAATACCGAACTCATACCTGAGAATATCGAGCAAAAATCAAGTCGGCTTGACCTGAGAATAAAGCTTAAAGATAAAACAGAAATAGATGTTGAGATACAAGTGATTAATCAGGTAGCATATAAAGAAAGGGTTCTATACTACTGGTCTAAAATGTATAGCGGTCAACTAAAGAAAAGCGAAACATATGATAAACTCAAAAAATGCGTCATCATAAATATCGTGTATTTCGAATTATTTAAAATGCCCCGAATGCACACGAAATTTCAATTATTAGAGACAAAAGAACATGAACTGTTAACCGACCAAATAGAAATCCATTTCCTTGAACTTTCAAAGCTTAATGCATATAATAGAACTATAGAAAACGAAGTTTTGATTGATTGGGCTGAGTTCCTTAGCTTAAGAAAAGAGGAAGATTTTATGGCGTTTAAGGTTAGAGATGATTTACCAGAGTATTTGCTGAAAGCGATTGAGAAATACGAAACGATAAAAGACGATCCAGATTTATATTTTGAGGCCTTGAATCTACAAATGGGCATCATGGACCAGATTCAAAGATTAGATGATGCTACCAATAAAGGCATAGCAGAAGGAAAAGAAAACACTCAAAAGGAAATTGCTAAGAATCTAAAAAATCTTGGAATAGATACTAAAACGATTAAAGACGCTACGGGCTTAGACCTCGAAATCATCAAAAATCTCTAAACCTAATCAAAATATAACCTATTAAAGAAACGGAACGTTACTTGTAGTTAAACCTCAAGTAGCGTTCCGTTTCAGTTTCATTCTTCCATCACGTACTTGTCATTTAATATCTCTAATAATTAGATTTAAAAAAAATTAAGTGAAAAGGAAAGGAATACCTGAAGAGAATGCAAAATTACATTTTATGATTGTGCGAAATAATTTTGCATTCTCCAAAGCCACGTACAACCGCGCGAAAATCACCCGTTACGACGTCCATGACCAGCGGCTGGCGATCGCGCTCACGCGCCACGGCGATTCCGTCCTCTGCGAGGCCGTCATCGCCGCCGCCGGTACCCTTAAAGCCCCAGAACAGGGCGAAATGCGCCGCACCATCAAAGAAGGTCTCGGTGGAACCGTCACCCTAACGCTAAATCTAAAAGGAGAAGCACCCGTCACCCTCGTCAGCACCGCGGCTGGAATCGAAATCGTGAAATAAAACGAAACCTAGTTGTTATTCATAATTAAGAAGGAAAAATGCCATATATTTGTCATTTGCCTTCTTATTTTATTAGCGTTATAATAAAGTTCAGTGAAAAGGAGGCTCGATATGGCATCTACGAACATTAAGAAGGATCCAAAAACCGCATTACAGGAGAAAAAATTAAGAAAGGCGAGACGTAATAAGATCATCAAAAGCGTACTGGCGATATTTCTCGCACTCTTGTTAATAGGCACTGCTTTATTCCCAGTCTTCTCGCAGACCACACCCGCTTATGACACCTTTAGAGGGAACGGTACTTTAGTCGTCGCAGACCAAAACATCAGCTTTACGGTCACTAGCGCCGCTACCACCCCGGATGCAAACTATCAGGATTTCATCGATTTCATGATGGACACCGTAGAAGGTAGCTATTATAAAGACGTAAACAAACAAACCTTAATCGAAGGCGCTTATAAAGGCATCTTCCAGTCATTGGATCCGTATAGCACTTATTTTAATCCAGAAGAATATAATAACTTTAACACCAGTATCGAAGGCGAGTTCAGCGGCATCGGCGCTTCCATCACAGAAGGTAAAAACGGCTATGTGGAAGTGGTCTCACCGATCAAAGGCACACCAGCAGAAAAAGCTGGACTTCTCCCAGGCGATATGATCGTGGAAATCGATGGCGTAGATGCGGCAGGATTCACCACAGAAAAAGCCGTCAGTATGATCCGTGGACCGAAAGGCACCGCAGTTAAGCTGGGCATCAAGCGCGCAGGCATGACAGATATCCTCTATTTCACCATCGTGCGCGACACCATCATCATCAAATCCGTGAATTATGAAATCCTAGAAGGTAACATCGGCTATATCGAGCTCACCGAGTTCAGCAGTAAGACGAATGCAGAGTTCGATGCCGCCATGGCTTACTTCGTAAATAAAAACATTAAAAAGCTCATCGTGGACGTGCGTAATAATCCAGGTGGCTTACTCGATACCGCCATCCACGTCAGCGACTACTTTATCCCTACTGGACAGGAAATCGTGAAGATCGATTATAAGGGCACCAGCGACCGCACCTACCGTGCCGCTACAGCGAAATCACCAGTGGACCTCGTGGTGCTCGTTAATGGCGGCTCAGCCAGTGCATCAGAAATCTTCGCAGGAAGCGTTCAGCAGACCGGTAACGGAAAAGTCATCGGCGAGCTCACCTATGGTAAAGGTACTGTTCAGACACTAATGCCACTCACCAACGGCGGTGCTGTAAAGCTCACCATCGCTGAATATAAACTCGCGAAAGATTATGTTGTCAATGGCGTCGGCATCAAGCCAGACATCGAAGTAAAGGCACCTGCCCGTATCACAGACGAAGTGCTCAGCACCTTAGCACCACTGGACATAAATAAAGGAAATACTACCCTTAACGTCTACGCTGCACAGCAGCGCCTCAAGCTTTTAGGTTATAGCTTAGATAGCGATGGCGTTATGAGCACAGCAACCAAACTGGCCATTTCGCAGTTCCAGGAACACCAGGGAATCACTAAGACAGGCTACCTTAATACGGCGACACTCATCGCTATTAATAAAGAGATCACTTCTTCAGCAGCAAAAACTTATGATCCACAGCTAGAAGCGGCGATAAAGTACTTTAAGTAAATAATCGTTATATTTCATGAAGTATAATAAGGCTATCACTCTGTTTTTCTAGGGCGTCAGCCTTATTTTTGATTTGAAACCGAAATTTAGTGGTATATATGTCCTGTCATTAAAGCGTAATCTGTTGTAATGGTACGGTAACAGACAAACGACCCGTTATGGGTTATACTGTAGGTGCAGTGGTAGTTCTGTACTTTACAGTTCTATTACAATAAAAAACTTTAATTGACCGTGCTTCTGAACAGATGATATAATCAGTAATAGGATTTTGCGATATCCCACGCGGATTATGCGATTCTGAGGCAAAGCTTTTAGCCTCAGAAGGGGGTTATTGATCAAAACTCTCTTCTGTAACAAGAAGCAAGACAAAACCTAAAATTTAAGGGAGGAATTCACAATGAAAAGAGTCTTATCTTTAGTACTTGCGTTAGTGCTTGTACTGGGTATGATCCCTACTTTCGCTGCTGACATGACTGCAGGTCAACACCTGTATGAGCATGAGTTCATCGCTGGCGTTGGTAACGGAGAACTTAACGAAGCTGGTTTGCTCACGAGAGAGCAATTAGCAAAATTGATCCTTGAACTTAACGGATCTAAAGAAGAAGCTGAGGTATTAACTTTACCGCCTAGCTACACAGATTCAGCAAAAATCTCTGCATGGGCTAGACCTTATGTAGCGTATGCTCAAATCGAAGGCTTAATGGTAGGTTTTACTGATGGTTCTTTCAGACCACAAGCAGGCGTATCTGGCCAACAATTAGCTCAAGTTCTTACTAGAGCTTTAGGCTATGAGTTCTCTTGGGCAACAGTAGTTGCTGAAGCAGCTGACCTTGGTATCGAAGTTGCTACTGGCGCTGCTCTTACAAGAGGCGAAGCTTTCGAAGCTATGTGGACTGCTGTTAACACAAAAGTTAAAGATTCAGAGTTAACACTTGGCCAAGAACTTGGCAAACTTGAACTTCCACCAGCACCAGTTGCTTTAGCTGTTGAGTCAGTGACTGCAATCAATGCTAAGCAAGTGTTGGTAACTTTCAACACAACAGTAGATAAAGCAAAAGCAGAAGCTGTTGCTAACTACGATGTGAATTTAAGTGCAGCTTTATCTACAGATGTATTTACAACTGCAGCTGCAGGTGCTAAAGCAGATTTACAAGCTGATGGAAAATCAGTAGTTTTAACACTTAATACTGGATCACAATTTGTAAACTATACAACAAACAATAAAGTTGTTGTAAAGAAAGAAGTTGGTCTTGCTGCTAATGCAACAATGGCAGCAGTTGCTTTAACTGATACTACAGTTCCAACATTATTATCTGCTGTTGCAACTGGTTCAAATGTTATTGAGTTAACATTCTCAGAGCCTGTAACAAGCCCAATCGCTCCTACAAACATCGTATTAAATGATGGCACTGTTGCTATTAATTTAGCTGGTGCAACATATGATGTTTCTGGACACAAAATGACGTTCTCTACTTACACAAACTTAATTAATGGTACTAACTATACAGTTAAGATTTCTGCAGGTACAAACGTTGTTGACTATGTAGGTTATACTGTTGTTCCTTCAACTGCTACTTTTGCATTTGCTGCTGATACTACAGCTCCAACTTATACAGTAAAAGAATCTAACGAAACTTCAGTTACAATCGTATTCAACAAGACAGTTACTCAAGTTGTAAATAACGCATCTATCAGAGTAACTCACACTTACAACAACGCAACAAATCAAGTTACTGGTACAGCAATTACTAACCCATCTGGCGATAACAAGACTTTCGTTATCACATTTGCTAATCCATTGCCACCAGGACAAGCTACAGTTTATATGTCTTATGCAACTGGTACTGCTGCATCAGCTAAAATCAAAGACAACTATGGTAATGTAGCTGATTTAGCTAACGTTACTGTAAATACTGTTGCTGATGTTACTGCTCCTACTGCTACAGTAGAAATGAAAGCTGGAAGTAATGATACAATCTACATTACATTCAGCGAATCAGTTACTGGTGCAACTTCTGCTTCAAACTTTACTCTCAAAAAAGGTACTTCTAATGTTGCATTCGGTGCACCTACATTAGTATCTGGTAACAAATATCAAATGGTTGCTTCTGCTCCATTAAGTGGTGACTATGTTGTTGGTATTACTGCTGGTATCAAAGACACTTCAATTGCTCAAAACGCTTTCGTTGCAACTACATTTAACTTAACAGTTGCTGATGCAATTAAACCTTTCATTACAGCAGAAAACAATACTACTGCAGGATCAAACTTCTTTACTCAAGCAGATGCTAAGAAAGTTAGAATCTACTTCAGCGAAGCTATGGATAACGCTTCATTAGTTGACTTAACTAAATACCAAAACGTAAGTGATAACTATGCTAACCCAACTTCAGCTCAAGTTTCTGCTGATGGTAAATCAGTATACCTCGTATTTGAAAACAACGTTGCTGGTAACTTGATTATCGGAACTGTTAAAGATGCTGCTGGTAACTTGATTGCTGGTTTAGGTGCGACACTTACAACATCTGCTGGTTCAAACGTTGGTTTACTTGCAACATCAGCTTCATTACCAGATGTTGTATTCTCAGAGTCAACAACTACAGCTAAAGTTTATTTAAATGACTTAGTAACTGGTCTTACTACTGCAGACTTTGAGGTTTACAATGGAACTGAGTGGGTTGCACCTGCAACATTCTCAATCGATAATGCATCAGGTAAGACAGTTGTAACATTAATCATTCCTACAAACAAAGAGTTTGATAAGGCTGCTACTGGCGTTCAAGTAAGAACTGTAAGTGCACCTGCTACTCAAGGTTCTACTGCTAATGCTAAAAACGCATTTGGTAAGCCAGTAAATATCGCTGCAACTAACGTAGCTGATTATATGGCTCCAGAAGTTGCAAAAGTTGTTTACTTGTCGCCTACTAAGATTCAAGTTTACTTTGATGAAGCTTTAAATACTGGTACTGTTTCTCTTGCTGGTACAAATGGTTTCAGCGTAGTTGGTGGATCATTAACTAAGGCTGTAATGACTAGTGATTCAAAAGTAATTGAATTAACTGGTTCAAGCTTTACTTCTGCAACAGACGTAGCTTACAATGGAACAGCTGGTATTTTAGATGCTAATGACAATGCACTTGCTGCATTCTCAAAAACTTCTGATTTGACTGGAGCTACAATTACTGTTGTTAATGCAGTAGCTGATAATACTTTCACAGTAACAACGAACTTTATCGCAGCTATCATTGATGTAGCAGACATCGATATGGATGTTGTAACTGCGGGTGTAAACAATACTTTATTAGCTAACGGTGTAACTTACACTGTGACTGATGACAATGGTGGAACAGTTACTATTACTGCAACTGGTAACGCTACTGCAACTCAAAATGCTACTACTACAACATTTACAATTACTTTAGGTACAGTAACAAAAACTGTAACTATGGGTATTCCTGCAGCTACTGCAACTCAAGCTGGTGGACAACCTACTGTTGCAGGTCAATAATTCAATCTATGGGTGTCAGGTACCTAATTGGTATAAACTGAAATATTGATGTTGAGATGACACCTGTAAACCAAAGAATAAGCGAACCTATGGGTGTCAGGTACCTAATCGGAAGAAACTGAAAAGTTGATTTTGAGATGAAGTAAAATGAACACTTGTAGAATTGAAATCGAAGAATCTTCTTGTATGGTACCTGGTATCGGATAGGAAGAAACTGAAGAAACCAAAGAATAAGCGCATTCTCGAAAGAGGATGCGCTTTCTTTAACAGTCAACTATTCCCTAAATGCATATACATACCTACCGCCATATCATCTGTATCAACACTTCCTTCAAACCTATATTATATCCGTAGAATGATCAGTCGATGATCAATTCATCGGATCAAAGAAAGGTTCATAGAAGGAGGTTAACATGATAAAGCTGTACCATGAAAGAGATGTGGATGGACTAGAGCTTGATGCGTCCATTAAAGACATCGCTAAAAACACTTTAAAAATACTGGATGAAGCTTATGGAGAAGAAAGAGATCCATTATCTGATCTAGGGGGATTTCTAGTCATCTTAGAATCGGAAGATGAAATAGAGAACCTAAAGGATTACCATCTGGATATCATAAAGGACATACCAGAGTACTCTGATTATGTAACAGGTGCTAATGATAACTGGATCGTATCGCTTTACTTACTAAGTAGCGATTATTCGATTACGGTCATCATGCCGATGTACCTTGCACCGATTGAGATATTAGTAGACTGGGAAACCTTACAAGATCAACAGGAAACTTATCAAGTATGACACCTACCTTCAATTTGAGGGTAGGTGTTTTAGTTTTTTGAGGGTCACATGGACACTGGGTCACTAGAAATAAACCGTTTTAAAATAGCGTGATTAAATACGTGTGAGTAATGATAGAAAAACCAATGGGTGTCAGGTACCTAATCGGCATAAACTGAAAAGTTGATGTTGAGATGAAGTAAAATGAACACTTGTGGGATTGAAACTGAAGAATCTACTTAGAAGGTACCTGGTACTCAATAGGTAGAAACTGAAGAAACCAATGAATAAGCGCATTCTCGAAAGAGGATGCGCTTTCTTTATGGGATCAAGTGTGCCCTAAATGATGTTTATAGGAATAGTCAACAAGCGATTTAGAACTGAGCGTTTTTTCTGAGGTTTCGGAGAAATGAGCTAGTTGACAAAATGGAAATATATGGATATAATAATTAAAAATGGAAACAAGAGGGAATTCATGGCCACAGTAATTAAAACCATCGGATTGCTTGGTCTTGAAAGCTATTCGATAGAAGTTCAAGTAAAAATAATTGCTGGGCCAACCACCATGAACATCGTCGGGTTAGGAGATCAAGCGGTCAAGGAAGCGAAGGATAGAGTTGAAGCTGCCTTTGATCAAGTGGACGCGGTTTTTCCTAAAAAGAAAATAATCGTCAATCTTTCACCCAGTGATGTGAAGAAAAGTGGTACTTACTTCGATTTGCCTATGATCATCGGGCTTCTGCTGGAATCAGATCAACTGAAACCAAAAGATGTAAACCTGGAGGGACTGGTATTCTTAGGTGAAGTCGGCCTTACGGGCGGACTTGTTTCATTTAAGGGGATTATCCCTATGATTATAGAAGCGAAGCGCATAGGATATAAAGGCGTTATAATACCTTATGATAATTTGCCTGAAGCTGAGATGATAGAGGGAATCGAGCTGTACGCCTTTCACACGCTTAAAGAAGTGCTCATGTGGCTTGAAGGAAGATTAAACTACATAAAACCTATTAGACATGAAGCTGTGATAAATCGTTTTGAATCAAAGCTGGACTTCTTGGATGTTAAGGGGCACCAGCATTTGCTTAGATATGTCGTAGCAGCGGCTGCAGGCGCCCATAACATGCTGTTGATAGGTCCGCCCGGTTGCGGAAAGTCCATGATCGCTAAACGTATCCCAACGATACTTCCTGATTTGACGGAAGAGGAAGCCATGGAAGTGATGGCGATACAAAGCATTTCTGGAAAGCGTGTGCTTGAGAAGGGCACGCGTGAGCGACCATTTAGAGCACCGCATTATAATTCATCCTCTAATGCGCTTATCGGTGGTGGTATCAATGCACTACCTGGTGAAATATCACTTGCACATAATGGCGTACTATTCTTAGACGAGCTTACAGAGTTTTCAAAGCAAACCATAGAGTCGTTAAGGCAGCCACTTGAGGATCGAATCGTAACCGTGGCGAGGGTGCGACAAACCAATACGTTTCCATCTAATTTTATGTTGATCGCCGCCATGAATCCTTGTAAGTGTGGTTATCATGGCGATGACAAATGCACTTGTTCTCTGCATGATTTAAAGGTTTATAGGCAGAAGATATCAGGTCCAATCTATGACCGTATGGACATTCAAAAGTACCTTTCTAAGGTCGATTTCTTAGGTAAACTGGCAGATAGTGAGCGTATGTCATCTTCAGAAATGAAAAGTAGAGTAACGCTCGCGAGGCGGATTCAAGAGGAACGTTTTAAAGCGCATAAACGCATCAGGACGAATAGCCAGATGGACACAAAACTTGCGGAGCAGTTTTGTGCGCTCGATTCGGAGTGTCATTCCTTTTTAAATAATGCCTACGAAAAGGTAAGGTTTAGTGCCCGGTCGTATAATAAAATCCTCAATCTCGCTCGGACCTTCGCGGATCTTGATGCGTCTGAAACTGTAAGAGTAAGGGATTTGACCTCAGCACTTTTGGGACGGGATTTAGAGAAATCTTATAATACAAAGTTGGACTTCTAGGAGTAATATGGACCAGCAAGCATACTGGATATGGCTGAGTAAAACCAAGACAATCGAAGAGCATCAGAAACGTATGTATATCACGCAAAAGGAGCAACCATCGGTAATTTATAAACATTATGCAGAGAAATCAGATCCCATAGCACTCGATTACGCTAAGTCGGTTATTCAGACTAATGCGATTCACGGTATAAAGATGATTACACCAGATGATGAAAGGTATTCTGCAGGCATGTCCATCGTTCTATACTATATTGGAAAGCCATTTTTAGGTAATACAGCTGCGGTCGTTGGGACACGAAAATGTACAGCAAATGGGTATTACTATACGATGGAAATCGTAAGAAAGCTGATTGATCAAAATGTAGCGATTAATAGCGGGCTAGCATATGGGATTGATGCGATTGCCCATAAAACAGCACTTTCAAAAGGGGGAATAACACAAGCGTATCTGGCACATGGACTAGATCAGTGTTATCCAAAACCTCATCAGCAGCTACTGAATAGGATCATCAAGACAGGATGTGTCTATTCAACTTATGAAGTCGGCATCTCTGCACAAAAGTATAGATTCTTAGAAAGAAATACACTGATGGCCAGCTTATCTGATGAAGTTATCGTCGTCGAAGCAGGTGAGTCAAGCGGTGCATTCTATACCGGTCGTGAAGCGTTTAACTTGAATAAAAGAGTATCGACTATCAAAGGGCCTGATGATTCGAATAAATGTTCTGGGAATAATCGACTTATTGAAATGGGTGCAAATCAGTTACATATAGCACTTGAGGGGTTTGATGAATCCGATAATGAAATCGTGAATTTCATTAAAATGCAGCCGAGCACCATCGAGGCTTTAATGACGTACACGGGATTAAGTACCCCCACCCTTGAAAGTTGGCTTTTAGAATTTGAGTATCGCCGGTGGATTGTACAGAAGGCTGATGGTAAGTGGCATTACAATGGATGGTGATTAAATGGCAAGAGCAATTAGAAATTTCTATAAGGGCGGTATATACCATGTTATTCAGCGCGGGATTAATCGCGCATATATTTTTGAAGATCACCTAGATAAAGCCATGTTTCTAGAGATTATCAAAGAAACCATGATCGCGGATCCATTTGAAGTTCTCTATTATGTCATCATGGATAATCACTATCATCTGCTACTTCAAATGAAGGATGCTAGCATTGGAAAAGTCATGCAGCGGATTAATCTCAGCTACAGTAAATACTTCAATAAGAAATATCACCGTTCAGGTACCATCTTTGGATCAAGGTATACGTGTATCAGTATAAAGGACACAAAGCAGTTCATGACCACTGTTATGTATAATGCTTATAATCCAGTTAAGGCCAAGATGGTCAAGCACCCTGAAGAATATCGCTGGTGTGCGCACCTGGAAGTGGTATCATCAAGAACTACGATAATCAATCGAAGAAAACTACTTGAAGTCATGGATAAGGATTTGGATAAAGCGGAGCATCTATATAAAATGCTACTTTCAGAAAAGATTAACGGCATTAAGCGATGTTATACTGAGGATGAAATAAAGCAGTCCCGAAAGGAAGTCATGCAGGTCGCATTAGAAAAACTATGTAGTTCACCAGATCAGTATAATGAGGTTATCAAAGGAAACCGGACATATGAACTAATGGCGATTAAAAAGCTGTTCATTAAAAATATGATCGCATCAGGTTTCAAGCCACCCGAGCTGGCAATCTTTCTCAATATGTCCAGTAGGAGTGTGAACTTGCATAAATAGATATGTTCGTTGACAGCCTTTTAGGTTCATGATAGGATGAAGTCATATTAATGCCGAAGTATGCCGATGAACACCGAAGTTCACCGAAGATTGGCGAAGTGTCCCAAAGAACGCTGAGGTGTATTAATGATCCAGTGGGAATGCAGAGGATGAGGATATGAATCTAATTGATGCAATTAAGAATGGTGAAAATAAGCAAATTGAATTCAAAGTAGAGTTGCCGAATAGCTTGGTGCTGGCAAAAGCGGTCATCGCTTTTTCGAACACTGGTGGCGGTAAAATAGTAATCGGTATAAACGATAATGGAGAGATTATCGGGATTAATAAGGATGAGAACATCTTTGAGATGATGGATCAAATTACTTCGATTATTTATGAACTATGTTACCCTACGATATTACCTGATATTTATACGATGATCGTAGATAATCAATTGTTAGTGATAATTGAAGTGTTCAGAGGGAATCTATTACCTTATTATTTAAAGAATAAAGGCAAAAATGAAGGGGTTTATATCAGAGTTGGTGCTACGAACCGAAAAGCGAGCTTTGAAAGCATTCTAGAACTTGAGCGACAAAAGATTAATGTGAGCTATGATCAGGAAATCAATCGTTCAGTAGAGCTGAATAGTTTGGATCTGAGTGAGATTAGCAAGCGATTTGCTGGGATAGGCAAAGCATTTGACTTGTCTGCGATGAAGAACTTAAAGCTAGTCGTCGAAGAAAATGGGTCACTCTTTCCAACGAACGGATTGTTAATTTTGTTAGGTGTATATGAACATGTAAAGATAATGTGTAGTCGATTTAAAGGTACCACCATGTCGACCTTCTTAGACAGAAAAGAGTATTCTGGAGACATTTTTACTCAAATTGACCATGCAGAGATGTTTATTAAAAATCACATTCATTTAAGAAGCGATATCAAGGGCTTGCAAAGAGTAGACTATTATGAGATTCCACTAGAGGCGATCAGAGAGAGCTTAGTAAACGCAGTTGTTCATCGAGACTATTCAAACGAGGGTAGAGATATTAAGGTAGGCGTATATGATGACCTCATTAATATCGTCTCACCTGGCGGTTTTCCAAGCACCATTACTAGCGAAGACATCATAAATGGAAGGTCTGAAATTCGTAATAAAGTGATAGCACGCGTTTTCAAGGAACTTAACTATATCGAGCAATGGGGCAGTGGCATTCGCAGGATAAGAACGAGTTGTAAGGATTTTGGCCTTAAAATGCCGGAGATTATCGAGAAAGGCGACTATGTGGATGTCTGTCTCTTTAGAGAAAGTGTTTTTAACGAGGTCGTCAAAGAAACGACTTTAGAGCTTACTGAGAGCGAAGAGCGGATCATCAAGTATCTGAAAACGACTCAAAACAAGCTAACGACAAAGGATGCACAAACGGTCATTAATTTAGGTGAGAGACGTACGCGCGAGATATTAAAGCAGATGGTGGAAAAGGGAATCCTCAAGCGTGTTGGGAATACGACCAATGCTTATTATAAGATGACTGATTCTGAGCGTATATATTGACTCGAGTTGCCAAACGCAAAAAAGGACCGTTTTCCTCGCTACTGAGGCGAGAGATCGAAGTGGTCCATGCGTTAAACGATGTGTCGTTTCAGGTAAAGGCGGGGGAGATCGTCGGGTATATCGGTCCGAATGGGGCAGGTAAATCCACCACCATCAAAATCATGAGCGGCATATTAGTACCCAGTTCGGGGCGGTGTGAGATTATGGGATTAGCACCTTGGAAGTCTCGGATCGAACACGTTCGAAACATCGGCGTGGTTTTCGTGGGATTCTTTATTTTTTAAGGGCTGTTTATTTTCTTCGCCGCACTGGCGTTTTGGACCATCGAAGGCCACGAAATCGCTAACATCTTCACCGATGGCGGTCGTGAGTTATCCCAGTACCCCCTCACCATCTATGCAAAGAGCATCCAGCGGTTTTTCACCTTTATCGTTCCTTTCGGCGTTATAAATACCATTCCGCTGAATTACCTGCTCGATAAACAGACTCTGGCAGGCCATTTCACTGCGTTTATCCCGTATTTGGGCATACTGTTCCTCCTACCGGCACTGCTGTTCTGGAATTACGGCGTAAAGCGTTACCAGTCTACGGGTTCGTAACCGTTTTGCACATGAAAAACCAAAATTTATAGACATGAATAGCAAAAGTCTAATTATCGTGGTATAATTATACCACGGAGGTGAGTTAATTATGCCACGAATAATCCCTATTAGAGACCTTAAAAATACAAGTGAAATTTCTCAGCTATGCCACTCGGTGAATGAACCCATATACATAACTAAGAATGGTTATGGCGATATGGTCATTATGAGCATGGAGACTTATAATGAAAGAATGTACATGAGTGAAGTTTATGAAAAATTAGTAGCTGCTGAAGAGCAAATTGAGTATGGGAAAGTTTTAAATGCTAACGATGTCCTAAAAAAACTAAGAGACAAAAATAATGTATGAGTTATTTTTTTAGATGAAGTAGAACACTGTTTTTCGATTCTAAAGTCAACACCGAAAATTTATGAGTATTGTTATGATTCTAGGCTGGAAAAATTGAAATATAGACGGGTACCGATCAAGAATTATTTGTTGATTTACAAGATTGATGTTAAAACTCATACCGTAATTATTTTGAGAGTATTCTATGGTGCGATGAATTACATGAGTTTAATTTAAACTTAGGTTGGAGTTATAAGCCGTGAAGCAAATTCACGGCTCTTTTTTTACTCTACGGAGCGTCGATTGTGAAACCGATGAGGATGGCTGTATAATATAAGGGATAAATGTGTCACGATGTGGAGGTACAAACGTTGGAACCTAATAAAAAGAAGCTGAGAGATGAATATAAAAGTAAAGCCAGTGTGGGCGGGGTATATAGAATAACATGTAGTGAAAATGGCATGACCTGGACTCGGGGAACAGTGGATCTGAGAGGCGCTAAAAATCGATTCGAGTTTGCGTGTAAGACGAACCTGAGTCCTGAGATGGCATTAAATGAAGCGTGGAAGGCTTATGGGTCAAAAGCGTTTACATTGGAAACACTAGAAGAAATTGAACAGGGAGAAACGCAGTCACAGAAGGAATTTTCAGAGGATGTGGCGGCGCTTCTGGCGATGGTTATAGGTAAGGAGGGTACACATGCAAAATAAGGTTGGCGAGCTCATACGCTCGCTAAGGCTAGATAAAAGGATGACGCAGAAGGCACTGGCAGAGCGTTTGAACATCAGCGATAAGACAGTTTCCAAATGGGAGTGCGGGATGGGGCTACCAGAAATTTCACTTATCTCGCCACTTTCGGAAATCCTCGGTATAGAGCTTCAGAATCTTCTTTCAGGTGAGCTAAAGCCAAATGATTTCGTCAGTGGCAACCTGAAAAAGTCGACCTTTTTCGTCTGTCCAAGCTGTCATAATATCACGCTTTGCACGGGAAGCTCCGAGGTTTCATGCTGTGGAAAGAGGGTTGCTGCCCAAGTGATGAAGAAGGCATCTGAGCATCAAAAGCTAAACGTGGAGAGTGATGAAAACGAATGGCTAATCACCTCAAATCATCCCATGACGAAGGAGAATTACATCTCTTTTATCGCGCTGGTGACGGGGGATCGGCTACAGCTAATCAAGCTTTATCCGGAGTGGCATCTCAGTGTACGCGTGGCAAAACGCGGGCTCGAAACACTCATGTGGTATAGTACAGAGGATGGGTTACTGTATCAGTTCATTAAATAAAGGTTATTATAGATTTTCGAGTCGTGTTTAGTCTAATCACGACTCGACATTTTTTTATGTGTCTGATATATTTAGAGTGACGAATAAATAGACTAAATAAGAGACTAATTAGGGAGAGACAGCGATGAACGGATTAGCAAACTATACAGGTGAAATAGCGGCTCTGGCCACGGCGCTCTGCTGGGCGGTGACGGCCACGAGCTTCGAGGATGCTGGTAAAAAAATAGGCTCCATGAACCTTAATCTTATGCGCCTTCTTTTAGGGATGGTGTTCTTATCCACGTTTACATGGCTTACCAGAGGCTACGTCCTACCGACGGATGCGTCGGCTGAGGGCTGGTTCTGGCTCATGCTTTCTGGTTTCGTGGGCATCGTGCTAGGGGACCTTTTACTGTTTGAGGCGTTCGTGCGCATCGGTTCGCGGATTTCCATGCTGATTTATGCATCGGTACCTCCGCTCAGCGGCATCATGGCGTACTTCTTTTTAGGCGAAGCCATGACGTTTATACAGATTATCGGGATGCTGGTGACACTGGCAGGGATCGCCTCGGTGATTCTCGTACCGGATGAGGATAAAAAGTCGGTGAAGTTCGCCCATCCACTAGCAGGCATATTACTGGCCTTCGGGGGTGCGTTTGGTCAGGCGGCAGGGTATATTTTAGGTAAATTCGGCATGGCGGGCTACGATGCGTTTTCTTCGACGCAAATCAGGCTAATCGCCGGTATTATCGGGTTTGCGATACTGTTTACGATTCGCGGGCATTGGCCGAAGTTCAAGACGGCGTTTAAGCGCAAGGACGCGATGCTGTCACTGGGCCTCGGTTCGTTTTTCGGCCCATTCTTAGGAATTTCACTTTCGCTATATGCGGTGCAACGTATCAATCCAGGTGTGGCATCGACACTCACATCGATCACACCGGTTTTACTGATCCCCGTGGCATTCTTCCTGAAAAAGGAAAAGGTCAAACTCCGTGAGGTGCTGGGGACGTTCGTGACACTGGCGGGTATCGCGATTATGTTTATGTAGGTTTAACTATATTATTAACAACTGAATAGGAAGGATGGGTGAATATGCAACTGACAGAGATTACGCGGCGGACGAATAAACGGGTGATGATTGCGAGTTTTATGTTGATTCTTTTAGCGATTCTAGGCTATGTCATGGAACTGGTGCGGGGGACGAGAGACCTCAGCTATGTTCTGCTCATGAGTCTAAGTCTGCTTGCGCCCATCGGTTTTTCATATATTTTTTACAGGCACCCTAAGTTTATAGAGGCGTTTAAGGGAATCGCACTTTATAGCTTTATCGTATCCTGGATGATCATGCTTTCGTTTTCACCGAAGGTGATCCAGTACGTGCTTATCTTTACACTTTTGGTAATCTACGTGCTGTATTATGACTATAAGCTTATCCGAAATGCATCGATTCTGGTGTTCGTCTATGGCATCGTGAAGGTGGTATTAAACATCCGGCTATATGGCATGACCGACAGCTTTATGATGACGGAGTATACGGTGTTTATGCTCAGCCTCATCGCATTCGGGCTGGTGGCGGTAAATACGATTTCATTTTCCATAAGGATCCGCAACCAGCAAATGGAAAGCATCATCGCCGAAAAAGAAAAAAACGCCCAGCTACTGGATGAGATGAAAAGTGTCATGGACGTGATCCAAAAAACCACGAAAGCCGTGCATCATATCACGAATGATTTGATGACGACTTCAGATTTAGCGTCAGATTCCATCAAGCAGCTCTCCTATGGCGTCGAGGAGATCGCTGACAGCATCGCCACGCAGTGCGACCGTTCAAACGACATGCAAAGCAAGCTCCTCTATACCACCGACATGTCGAATCGCATCGTAGAAAAGACGCACCAGTCGGCAGGTCAGGTCCATGAAGGAAAGAACACATTTATGGAGCTGGACAGCTATGCGGACCTTATTAAGGCGAATAACCAGAAGGTATTTGACCAGATGGTGGCGCTGGAGAAGAGTGCTGAAGAGATTAAGGGTGTCGTGGATGTGATCCAGAAGATCGCGGTCCAAACGAACATGCTGGCGCTAAACGCCTCTATCGAGAGCGCTAGGGCTGGTGAAGCGGGCAAGGGCTTCGCCGTGGTGGCGGACTCTGTCAGGGAGCTTTCCATACGGACCAGTGAATCCTTAGAAGGAATCCACGGCCTAATCGACCGACTGGAATCAAACGCTGAGGTGTCGCTCAGTACAGCTGAGGAGTCTCTGCGATTTGGTGATCAGATCAGTGCCCGTATCCACATGACACGGGATTTATTCGAAGAAATCGACGGCATCATCGCACAGGCAAATAAGGAAATAACAGAAACCGTGGTGACCACTGATGAAGTGGTGCATAACAACCAAGTGGTGGTGGATCACATCGCTAAAATTTCCCAGTCGGTGAAAGAGTCTGCACGTGCCGCGCGAAGTGTCTCAGAAAAAGTAGAGCATAATAAAGCGCTTACGCTAAAAGCGAAAGCGCACATGGATGAGCTCGCCCAGATGGTGGAGCGGGTATAAGTGAACTGTGTTTACTCTAGGAGGAAATCGATAATATTTTTCACTTTAATACCGTCAAAATCACCAAAAACAGTCTGGTCCATGGTTAAAATAATTTTTGGATAGTTATCAGAGATGCTTTTAAGTGGCTTAAGTTCTCTTTCGAGAGTACTCTCGTCTATGATGGTTGCTGAAACTTGAACATAGAGGACTTCATCAGTATTAGTTGCGACGAAGTCGACCTCCAGGGGACCAACTTTTCCGATACGAACCTCATATCCTCGCCTTATTAGCTCTAGATATACGATGTTCTCAAGGATATGTCCATAATCAGTATTTCTAAGACCGATGAGTTGATTTCGTATGCCGATGTCGACCATATAGTATTTTTCTAATGTTTTTAAGAATAGTTTCCCTTTTAAATCATATCGATTCACTTTATGAATTATAAAGGCGTTTTCTAACATTTTCAAATAATTATCGATGGTTTCACTCGTCGTTTTTCGGCCGCTACTGGTTAAGTAGTCGCTGATTTTTTTTGTACTGACGATATTGCCTACATTCGAAGCGATGAATTTTAAGATTACCTCCAGTAATGCGCCATCCCTAATTTCATTACGATCGATTACATCTTTGATTAGTACAGTATTATAGACACCTTCCAAAAAGGGTCCAATCGTCTCTGGGCGATCGATTAGCTGCGCGATGGTGGGTAGTCCACCAAACCGAATATATTGATTAAACAGTTCCTGTTTAGAGTGCAAAGTGCCTTGATCATAGAAATCCAAATACTCTTTAAACGATAATGGCTGCATTTTGATTTCCACATAACGTCCAGATAAAAGCGTGGACAATTCAGCAGAGAGAAGATAAGCATTTGAACCGGTTATAGTGATATCCACATCGGCGTCTACTAGCATGGCATTAATGACTTTTTCCCAAGAAGGTATCATCTGGACTTCATCTAAAAGCAGATAAAACCGACCTTTTAAGTCCTTCATACGCGATTGAATATGGGAATGCATTTCACGATAGCTAGTGATTTGATCATATTCAAATGATTCGAAGTTCATCCGTATAATATGGTCTTTTGAAATGCCGGAATCGATTAAGTGATTTTCGAAAAGCATGAGTAAACTGGATTTTCCGCACCTTCTAATGCCGGTGATTACTTTAATAAGGGGTTTATCTTTATAATTTTTTAGCTGATTTAAGTATAAGTCTCGATTTTTCATATCATCACCTCTATTTCGATTATACCCTAAAAAAACAATTTAACATATATTTTTTCGGATATAACCGAATAAAAAGACACGCATATAAAAATCCCGTGTAATTTAGAATGTGATTTTAAATTACACGGGATTTATGTCTTATCCTAACGCCACGTCTAGGATCATCATGACCGTGAAGCCCAGCATGCTACCGATGGTGGCGATATCGGTTTTTGATCCACCTTCCTCGCGTTGCGCTTCTGGGATCAGCTCTTCGATAACGACATAAATCATAGCGCCAGCTGCAAAGGCTAATGCATAAGGGAGAAGTGGCTGAATCTTCACGACAGCCAGTGCGCCGAGGATACCAGCGATGGGTTCCACGATACCAGAAGACTGACCATAGAGGAACGCTTTGGTACGGCTAAAGCCTTCGCGCCTAAGCGGGATGGAAACGGCTGCGCCCTCGGGAAAGTTTTGAAGGCCGATACCGATGGCCAGCGCGATGGCGCCTGCGAGCGTCGCAGTGGTTCCGACACCTGCTGCCACAGCACCGAAGGCCACACCCACTGCGAGACCTTCTGGAATGTTGTGTAACGTAATGGCGAGTACGAGGAGCACGCTTCTTTGCCAGTGTGTCTTAACGCCCTCAGCCTGTGAGGTTTCTAGTCCGAGGTGCAAGTGGGGAAGGAGCTTATCCACCAGGTATAAGAACAAACCGCCGCCTAAAAAGCCGATGGCTGCAGTGATATAAGCTTTCTGTCCAAGCTCCTCCGCTAAGGAGATCGCCGGTGATAAAAGTGACCAGAAGCTGGCAGCGATCATTACACCTGCAGCGAAGCCCAGCATGCCGTTCAGGATGGTTTTGTTAATGGATTTAAAAAAGAAAACGAGGGCTGCACCCAGTGCAGTGACACCCCAGGTAAATAATGTGGCGATCAGCGCCTGTGTGACTGGGCTGAATTGTTCAAAAAATGCGATCATAGTCGTCCTCCATTAATGCGTCGATTGCTATATCTTCATTATAAACCAATCAAAAAATAATAAAATGGGTATTTGACAACCCATCTAAAACTATGTTAAGATTACTGCGAACTGAATAGTACCGAGGGGAGCTGGTGTACCGGCTGAGAGGAAGTGTTAAACTTCGACCCTGAACCTGATTTGGATAATGCCAACGTAGGGACGTGTCGCTTCTAACAACCATTAGTGAGATTTGTCTTTACGGGCAAAGCTCACTTTTATTTTTTTGGAGGTTTTTATGAACAGAAACGAAGACATGGGTGTGATGGGCGGCGGCCTCCTTTGGTTCGGCGCAGCGGTATCCATCGCAGAAATTTTTACCGGGGCATTACTGGCACCACTGGGGTTAGGGAAAGGCCTAATCGCCATCCTGATCGGTCACGTCATCGGCTGTGTGCTCTTTTATCATGTGGGCATCATCGGCGCGAAGCGGCGTGTCGGTGCCATGCAAAGCACAGCCTTTACCTTCGGCAGGCAGGGTGCCATCTTTTTCTCGGTGCTCAATGTCCTCCAGCTGTTAGGCTGGACGGCCGTGATGATCATCACGGGTGCTGAGGCCATGAACACGGCGCTTGACACGAACCTTATCATGCTGTGGTGCGGGGTGATCGGCGCGTCGATCATGGTCTGGATCATCGCAGGGATTAAAAATGTCAGTAAACTGAATTCTCTAGCGGTAAGCGCACTCTTTTTCCTCAGTATGTTGCTGGCTTTCACAGTGTTTAAAGGGGATGCGTCCAGCGCGTCAGCTAGCCTCGGTCTAATGAGTAGTGGTCAAATGGGATTTGGTCTCGCGCTGGAACTATCCATCGCCATGCCGCTTTCCTGGCTACCGCTGATTTCGGATTACACGAAGCATGCGCGCAGACCAGTGACATTTACCTTAGTCAGTACACTCGCCTATTTTGCAGGCAGTAGCCTCATGTACGCCATCGGCCTCGGTGCAGCACTTTACACAGGCTCCAGCGATGTGGTAACCCTCTTAACGGCCTCTGGTCTCGGCGCGGCAGCCCTGCTCATCGCGTTACTGTCCACGGTGACCACCACCTATCTGGACGTCTATTCGGCAGGCGAGAGCCTAAAGACGATTTTTCCGCAGGTAAATGCAAAGCATGTCGGCATCTTCGTCTGTTTGATGGGCACGCTACTGGCGATCTTCACACCGATGCATCAGTATGAAGGGTTTCTACTTCTCATCGGATCCGTATTTGTTCCAATGGCCGCGCTGCTCATCACCGATTTCTATACCCACCCGCATGCATCCTCACAGAACAAATGGAACCTCACGAATGTGGCCTTATGGCTCGTGGGATTTATCCTTTACCGCATCTTCATAAAGGCTGATTTACCCATCGGAAGTACATTACCGGTAATCGTCATCGTCATGTCGCTCAGTGTGGGAATTTATAAAATCAAAAGGGAGGTCATCAAATATGTTTCATAATGTGTACTCAAATGTGGTTAAGACCACACCACTGGTTCACACCATCACCAATTACGTCACGGTAAATGACGTGGCAAACGTCATCCTCGCATCTGGCGGGTCGCCCATCATGGCGGACGAGGTTTCTGAAGTGGAGGATATCACCACCATCTGTTCATCACTGGTCATCAACATGGGAACCCTTAATGCCAGAACCATCGATTCCATGCGGGTAGCAGGTAAAAAAGCGAATGCGTTAGGACACCCTGTCGTTTTCGATCCAGTTGGTGCAGGGGCTTCAGCGCTTCGAAATGAAACGGCATTAAAGCTAATGGAAACCATCAACTTTTCTGTTATCCGCGGCAACATCTCAGAAATCAAATTTCTCGCCACAGGAGGCGGCACCACGAAGGGCGTCGATGCAGCAGAGGCTGACCGGATTACCGATGAGACCCTGGATGAAGTGGTGGCCTTTGCGAAGCGCTTTGCAGCTAAGACAGGTTCAGTAATCGCCATCACTGGCGCCATCGATGTGGTGGCGGATGCTGATAAGGCCTATGTCATTAAAAATGGTCACGCCAGTATGAGCAAAATCACTGGTACAGGCTGTATGCTCACCGGCATCATCGGGGCATATGTAGGGGCAAATGCCGCAAATCCATTAGAAGCCACTGCTTCTGCCGTAGTGGCCATGGGATTATGCGGTGAAATGGCGCATGAGAAAATGCTGCGATTAGAGGCAGGTACGGGAACCCTTCGAACCCTGATCATCGATGCGCTGAGCAATCTCACGGCTGATGTCTTAGAAAAGGGGGCAAAGGTTGAAATCAAGTGAGGGCACAGTACACGCTTCTAATAGAAATAGGCTAGAAAGTAATCCCGTCAGGCGTTTAGCGGATGAACTAGCGAATAAGCTCAGACTCTACGTGGTCACGGACCGGGCCTGGCTAGGCGAGCGATGTCTCGCTGAGCAAGTAGACGAGGTGCTCAGTGCAGGCGGCTCTATTTTACAGCTCAGGGAAAAGGAAATGTCCAGTGCTGAGATGATGCCACTTGCGGCACAATTAAAATTGGTGGCTGCTAAGTACCAGGTCCCGTTTATTATCAACGATGACCTCTCGGTAGCGCTGGCTGTCGATGCCGATGGGGTGCATATCGGTCAAAGCGATGGCGACGTCGTAAACACACGTCATCAAATCGGTCCAAACAAGCTTTTAGGCGTGTCGGTTCAGACGGTAGAGCAGGCGATAAAAGCGGAAGATGAGGGAGCGGATTATCTGGGCGTAGGCGCCATTTTTCCCACCGGTTCAAAAGCCGATGCCGACGCAGTCGCGCTGGATACCTTAAAAGCCATCTGTGAGGCGGTGCGGATTCCGGTGGTGGCCATCGGCGGGATCGGACTAACGAATATGGACCGTCTTAAAGGGAGTGGCATTTGTGGGGTTGCAGTGATATCCGCCATTTTTGCGGAAGCGGATATTTCGACGGCCACTTCGAAATTAAAGTTAAAAGCCATGGAGGTATTCGGATGAAAACGACGCAATTAAAAACGGTTTTAACCATCGCAGGCTCAGATCCCAGTGGCGGCGCAGGGATTCAGGCGGACCTTAAAACTTTTGCGGCGCATGGGGTCTACGGCATGAGTGTCATCACGGCGCTTACGGCGCAGAATACCATGGGCGTCTACGGCATTTCTGAGGTGTCACCAGCGTTCGTGGCGAAACAGCTAGACGCGATTTTTACCGATATCCGCCCTGATGCGGTGAAAATCGGCATGGTATCCAGTGGCGAAATCGCAGAGGTGATCGTGGAAAAGCTGCTTGAGTATCATGCGGTAAACATCGTGGTGGATCCGGTTATGGTGTCCACCTCAGGCGCGAAGCTTCTATCCGATTCTGCCATGGAGGTGGTGAAAACTAAACTCATCCCCATCGCACATGTGATGACGCCGAATCTCATGGAAGCGGAGGTTCTGACGGGGATGCATATTCGAAGTGGGGAGGAAATGGCGTGTGCGGCGGAGGTATTGGCACAGCACACAAAAAAAGCAGTGCTCATCAAAGGCGGCCATTTTCAGGACACCTCTGATGATCTGCTTTTATCATACGGGGAATTCTGCTGGTTTTATGGTGCGCGTATCCCGAATCCGAACACCCATGGGACGGGCTGTACGCTTTCATCGGCCATCGCCAGTCATTTGGCGCTGGGGCATGATTTAAAGGAAAGCGTGCGAAAATCGAAGGATTACGTCACCGGTGCGATTCGTGCAGGTCTTGATTTAGGAAGTGGCAGAGGGCCGCTGAATCACATGTGGCAAAAGTAAATGGAAAGATTATTTATTTGGCTTTTTATTTAGGTCACAGCAGTTGATGCCTTGACCACCGTACTGCGATTTGTTTTGTTCACCGATAGTTTCCATTAGCCGCTGAAAGGCGGCTTTGATTTTTTTTAGCATTTTAATCTCCTCACTAATATGCTCGCGTTTAAACGCAACCTATTTGCTGAGTAAATTTTTCTTCTGTAAATATTCTTCTTCCGTGATTTCACCTTTTACGAAACGGATCTGTAAAAGGTTAAGTGCGTCAGTTGAAGTACTTTGAAGCTGGCGTTTTTTACTTGATCTAAAAATCAAGTAAACGACGAGCGCGGTGATTAAAATAAAACCGAGCATCATCAGGGGTCCCATAAAGCCATAGCCCCAAAAGCCGTTTCCAAAGCAGCCCCAAGCGCCATCTCCTGGCCCGAAGCCGTTACCAAATCTACCGAACATCATGTGGATTCCTCCTTTTTACATTTAAGAGAGTAGCGTCGATTTCATTCTAAGGAAAGTTTCTTCATCGATTTCGCCTTTAGCATATCGCATTTCCAGAAGCTCTAAGGGTCTAGTGGCGGATGCAGCTGAAGGCTGAGAAACTTTATTATTATTCATGGAATAGTAGACGAGTACTCCGATTCCGATGATAACGAGAAACATCATAAGATTACCTCCTTTGTTATCATCAGTATACGCCCTAAATGTGGTGAAAGTGTGAAGGTTTCTCGGCAGATTATTCTTTTAGTGCGAGTCCACGATCAGCTAAAGCGGTCTTTAAAATCGCTAGCCCTTTTTTCCCAAAACCATGGAGCGACATGAGCTCCTTTTCCGTAATCCCAGTCAACTGGTCAAGATATTCGATGTCGATGGACTCAAGTGCGCGAATCGCGGGTTGCCCAATTTTAATCTCAGTTATTTTAATTCTCATAGACGCCTCCAAATGATAGTTTACGTGATGGATTATAGAAAAATTATATCATGGAAATATAGGTTGACGACATAAGATGCTTTTAGTATTATAAAGTCATATAAAACCTGTATAAAAAACCCGTATAAAAAATTGATACTAAAAACTTTATAAGAAAACCTTATAAGAAAACCTTATATAAAAACTTACAGAGGATAGACTCCGTCTATCCTCAAATTATTTTTTGTAAAATACTATAAGAAAGGTAAAATTTATGACTGATTTCAACGATGTCATCCTATTAACGTTAAGCTTTGAGTATCAGCAGCAAATCCATGAAATCCATCCTGTTCTTCTAAAGAGTGAAGGGGATCTGGTACTTGTAGATTGCGGATATCCTAATTTTTTACCACAACTATCTGAAGCCATGAATGCGCATGGATATGAACTGGAAGAGCTTACGGCGTTGTTCATCACCCATCAGGATGATGACCACATGGGCGCTGCAGCAGCGCTTAAACGCCTCTATCCGCATATAGAGATCGTCACTTCTGAGCTGGAGGCACCCTATGTGACGGGTGAAAAGAGAAATTTGCGGCTGGTTCAAGCTGAGGCTGTATTGGCTTCCATGCCAGAAGCGCATAAGCCATTTGGCAGAGAGTTCGTAGCGCGGATGGAGCGGTTAGAACCGGTTAAGGTAGATAGGACGGTAAAGCATGGTGAGCGTTTACCGTGGGCAGGTGGCTGTGAAATCATGATGACACCTGGTCATACTCCTGGTCACGCTTCACTGTATTTAGAACCGTTTGGGTTTCTGATTACTGGCGATGCCGCTGTAGTGGAAAATGATGAACTGGTCATCGCTAACCCTCATTTTTGTTTAGATTTAGAGACGGCGAAGGCATCATTGGAACAACTGAAAAAATTACCTGTGAAACAGTATTTGTGTTTTCACGGGGGAAGAATTTAAGGAATTTTATTTTGGGTTTTAATCTTTTATTAACCTTCGTCTGGTAGACTGATTCTATCTTAGATTTGGAGGACAAACAGATGATTATGTCGACGACACCATCAATTGAAGGCAGAAGAATTATCGAATATAAAGGCATCGTTTTCGGAGAAGTGATCAACGGTGTGGATTTTATTAAGGACTTCGCGGCGGGACTGACGAATATCTTCGGCGGACGCTCAGGCTCTTATGAAGAAGAGCTCGTAGATGCGAGAACGGCAGCTCTAAGAGAACTCGAAGAGCGCGCGAGAAGATTAGGTGCCGATGCAGTGGTCGGCATCGATGTGGACTACGAAGTGCTCGGACAGGGCAATAACATGCTGATGGTAACCGCGTCGGGCACAGCAGTGGTGCTTGATTAACACGAGTAATTACAAGTAGGCGAAGAAGAATTTATGTGATTTTAAGGTAGTACCTATCAAAACTAAATGCTTTGATAGGTACTATTTTTCTGTTTAAAATTACGCTTTAAGGGACTGTGGAGGGGAATTGAAGTGAGTGAAATCATGCGCAGTCATTTTCGCGTCGAGCGTTCGCAAACGGTATGAAAACGCATGTTAAATAGCGTTGCATTAGGGTATAAGGGTATGAGAAGTTGTTATGAAATCAATTCAGATAGGTGGTAAAACTTGAACGAACAAAGAAGTAAAAATTATGAACTCGCCTTAATCGCTGTGAGTGTCGCGATGCTCATCGGTGGTGGCATAGGCATCTATATGGTTAGCGCCGTGTTTCCCATCCCTGGTGCAAAGTATGTGATGATGGCGCCTGTGATCGCGTCGATTCTCTATGTGTTACAAATGAAACTTAAGGGAAATCACACCCTCCTAAAATTCGGAGGTGTTTTTGCGCTGGTGATGACGCTGGTGAATCTGTTCATGGGAATCGCCATTCTGGTCACCACACTGTTGACCCATTTATCCATTAGGTGGATGAAGGGTGACGAGCAAAAGGCGCTATGGGGCGGATTGTTTTTCGCAGGATATACCGGGCTTTGCGCACTGACGGTAACGAAGGCATTTATCCCCGGGCTCGTGGATGAAGTGCCTTATGTGGTGTTTATCGGCATCGGCGTATTATGTATGGTATTTGCATTAACAGGTACATCTGTTGCGAAGCGGGTGTTAAGACATATCAGTGGCGTCAGGTTTGAAGAAGACCGCTATAACTAAACAGAAAGGAGATGGAGATGAGCGACATTAAGAAATGCCCAGTGACAGGGGCGACGAGCATGCCGAAGACAAAAGGGACCACGAACAAGGACTGGTGGCCTAACCAATTGAATCTGAAAGTTTTACAGCAGCATTCTGAAAAAGTAGATCCAATGGGGGAAGCCTTCGACTACGCTGAGGAGTTTAAGAAACTGGATTATGAGGCACTTAAGAAAGACCTTTATGCGCTCATGACCGATTCTCAGGACTGGTGGCCTGCCGATTATGGCCATTATGGTGGCCTTTTCATCCGCATGGCTTGGCACAGTGCGGGGACTTATCGCACAGGCGATGGTCGTGGTGGCGCAGAAACAGGAAATCAACGGTTTGCGCCACTTAACAGCTGGCCGGATAATGTGAACCTCGATAAGGCCCGACGTCTGTTATGGCCGATTAAAAAGAAGTATGGTAAACAAATTTCATGGGCTGACCTTATGATCCTCGCTGGAAACTGTGCACTGGAATCCATGGGCTTTAAAACCTTTGGATTTGGTGGCGGTCGAGAAGACATATGGGAACCGGAAGAGGATATCTACTGGGGCGAGGAAACGGAATGGCTCGGCGATAAACGTTATTCAGGCGAGCGCGATTTGGATAATCCACTGGCAGCCGTTCAGATGGGTCTAATCTATGTGAATCCCGAGGGACCAAACGGCGTTCCAGATGCGGTCGCTTCCGGTAAGGATGTACGCGAGACGTTTGCACGTATGGCCATGAACGATGAAGAGACAGTGGCGCTGGTGGCAGGTGGTCATACCTTTGGTAAATGCCATGGCGCAGCCAGTCCATCGCACGTAGGACCAGAGCCTGAAGGGGCTGACCTTACTGAAATGGGACTTGGATGGAAAAATAGCTATGGCTCAGGAAAAGGAAACGATACCATCAGTAGCGGCATCGAAGGTCCGTGGAATAAAACGCCTACGAAATGGGATATGGGTTACTTTGTCACGCTGTTTGGCCATGACTGGAACCTCGTGAAGAGCCCAGCTGGCGCGTACCAATGGGTACCTGCGGATGAAGCTGCACACGACATCCCGTCAGCTCACGATCCTAACGTTAAACAGCCACCGATCATGACTACGGCGGATTTATCGCTTCGTATGGACGCAAAATATAAGCCGATCGCGAAGCGATTCCATGAGAATCCAGAGCTATTCGCAGATGCGTTTGCTAGGGCATGGTTTAAGCTCACACACCGCGATATGGGACCTAAGAAGCGTTATTTAGGACCAGAGGTGCCTGCGGAGGACTTAATATGGCAAGATCCGATTCCAGCAGTGACTTATAAGGTCATCGAAGCGTCTGAAATTGATGAGTTGAAGAAAATAATTCGCATGTCGGGATTGTCCCTCTCTGAGCTGGTGACCACAGCATGGGCATCGGCATCGACGTATAGAGGCTCGGACCATAGAGGCGGCGCAAATGGGGCGCGCATCCGTCTGGAGCCACAGAGAAGCTGGGAAGTGAATCAGCCTGAAGCCCTCGCCAAGGTATTAGGTGTTTATGAAACGATTCAATCCACCTTTAACCAAGCTCGAAATGATGGCAAATGGGTTTCCATGGCAGATCTCATCGTATTAGGCGGTGCAGTTGGGATCGAGTGGGCGACTGAAAATGCGGGACTCTCAATCAAGGTACCATTTACTCCAGGTAGAAATGATACGACGCAGGAACTCACTGATGTGGCATCCTTCTCAGTGCTTGAACCGATTGCTGATGGTTTTAGAAATTATCAGAAAGCAAAATACAGTGTGCGTCCTGAGGAGCTATTAGTGGATAAAGCACAGCTATTAGGCTTAACAGCACCTGAAATGACCGTTCTGATCGGAGGCCTGCGCGTTTTAGAGACAAATTATGAACACGCACCTTTCGGTGTGTTCACCCATAGAAGAGGTGCATTAACCAACGATTTCTTCGTGAACCTTCTGGACATGGGAACTACCTGGAAACCAGTTAGCGAAGATGCCGATGTGTTCGAAGGCATCGACCGAAATACAGGTGAACGCAAATGGATGGCCACACGTGTGGATCTCATCTTTGGTTCTCATTCACAGTTAAGGGCTTTTAGTGAAGTCTATGGCAGCGACGATGCGCAAGATAAATTTATAAGCGACTTTATCACCGCCTGGAACAAAGTGATGAACGCAGATTTATAAAGGATCACATCGAAGTCCCCTAATCAAAAGTGTTGATTAGGGGATTCTTTTGGGTATAAAACTTCTAAAATGTGAACTTATCAACAGAGGGGGATGCAAAATGAAGGTGAACTGTAGATTATTAATCGTTTTGGTACTTATGGTCGTGATGCTCTTTAGCCTTAGTGGCTGTGCTAAGGACGAGAGCCCACTGGATCCGGATCATCCGACGACGGTTAGGCTCTGGCACTATTATAACGGCGCTACGAAGGAGCGCTTCGATGCGCTGGTGAATACGTTTAACGAGACCGTGGGCATGGAGAAGGGCATCGTGGTGGATGCCATGACACAGGGTGACGTGCAGCAGTTAGCGGATGCGGTGTTTGCTGCGGCTAATGAAACCATCGGTTCACAGCCACTGCCGGATATTTTCGCAGCTTATCCTGATAATGCATTCCGTGTGAATCAGATCAAGCCGCTGGTTGATATGGCCAGTTATTTTACTGAGGAAGAAATCGCTGGTTTTAGAGACGAGTTCGTGTCAGAAGGGGCTTTCGGCGAGGATGGCAAGTTTCTCATCATCCCCGTGGCGAAATCCTCAGAAAATCTCTATCTGAACAAAACGTCCTGGGATGTGTTTGCCAGTGAAACGGGCGCGACACTGGACCAACTCGCCACATGGGAAGGTGTTTTAGAGGTGTCAAAGCTGTATTACGAATGGTCAGGTGGTAAGGCGTTTATCAGTATCGACTCCGCACCAAACTTTTTCCTCATCACGGCCATGCAGCTCGGGCAGGAAGTGTACACTTATGGTGAGGATGGCACGGCAACGCTTAATTATGATGAGGTGTTAGCGAAAAAGCACTGGGAAACTTTCTATGAGCCCTATTTGATGGGATACTATAAAAAGCTGGGCCGTTTCAGCTCGGATGATGCGAAGGTGGGCAATGTCATCGCGTATACCGGCTCCACTGCTGGTGCGACATATTTTCCAACACAGGTAACACTGGAAAACGGCGAGGTCATCGACGTGGAATCGGCTGCACTCCCTTATCCATATTTTGCTGATGGCAGTAAAATAGCCGTTCAGCAAGGGGCCGGCATGTGTATCCTTAAAAGCGATGAAGCACATGAATACGCTGCAGCAGCGTTCTTAAAATGGTTTACGAAACCAGAACAGAATTTGCAGTTTGCAGTGGCCACCGGATATTTTCCTGTAATGGATGAAGCATTGACATCGGATGGGATTTTAGAAGCGCTAAACACGGTGAATACAGAGGGTGTAAGCCCGACGGTCATCGCATCGGTGAAGACCACGACGCAGATGTTTGAAGCGTATAAATTATACGGCAATCGTCCGTTTTATGGCAGCTATGAAATGCGAATTCTGTTTGAAAAGTCCATGTTCGAATTCGCTCAAGATAAGATTCAGCGCATTCAAGCGGGAGAAGATATGAGCGATTATTTGGGTGATGAAACGTTTAACGAGTGGTATAATGAATTTATAAAATCAAGTGAACTGATTCTTACGCCATAATCGTGGGGACTTAGAGAGAGGTCAAATGAAAACTACTATTGATCGGCATTCGATTCCTTTTCGAATGACCGTATTCGTCATCATACTCGTCATTGGTCAATCGCTCTTATTATTAGGCAGCATTTTTATAGGTGGCGTCCTTTCTGAAGCTCAGGAGGACGCCTATTCGGCGTTTTCTGTTAAGGTGGAAAACCGCAAAGAGTACATACAAAACGAGATGAAGAACCGCTGGACCAATGTGGCGCCCTATGTGGAGAAAATATCGGCAGCCTATGATTCAAATAGGGGAAGCGCTGAGGCGTTCTTTTTCGATGTTCAAAATGATTTGGTGGATATGCTGAGAACCACACAGGTAACAGGGGCTTTCATTATTCTGGAGGATGAAAGCGCTAAGCATCCTGCACTTTATTTTAGAGACTATGATCCATTGCTCAACTCAGAAAATTTGAAGGATTTGTACTTTATATACGGACCAGCTTTGATTTCTCAGAATTTGGGGATTCCGCTGGACGAGGTATGGGAGCTTGGGCTATCGCTAAACGCGGATAACCGTCTATTTTATGATATGCCCAAAAGCAATGAAGCGTTATCTAAGACCTGGGAACATCTGGGATATTGGAGTACGCCGTTTAAGCTAAAACAGGGTGACATCGAGATCATGACGTACACGCTGCCGATGTACGACCGTGATAATCAGTTCGTGGGTGTCATCGGCGTGGAGATTTCAGTGCCTTATTTAAGTAAGCTTATGCCTGCGCATGACCTACAACCACAGGATTCTCTGGGATACATCATCGGCTATGACGATGGCATGTCGGAGGGCATCATACCACTCGTCACGAACAATGCGCTTCAAAAAAGGCTCTTAAGGCTAGACGAACCTTTTGATTTCCAGTCAGTGAGTGAAGTGGAGGACATTTTTCACCTAGAGAATCACCGCGCATCAGAGCCGATTTATGCTTCTGTCAAGCGCATGGGGCTATATAACTATAATACGCCCTACGATGAGGTCACTTGGTATCTCATCGGATTTATGACGGAAAGCGATTTGATGGCATTTGCAAACCGGATGCAGAGGATTTTATGGACATCGCTATTTATATCCATCGTCGCGGGGGCAGTTGCTGGTCTCGTGATCAGCAGACGATTTACGCGTCCAATCGTGGCACTTACTCAAAAGGTAAAGAACATCCGCGTGGATAATGCCACTGAGCTGGGGAGAACGCAATTTTCAGAACTGGACTTTCTTTCGGAGACCATAGAAAATGCCAACTTCAAGCTGATTGAAGCGACATCGAAAATGTCCAGAATCATCGATTTGTTCGACGTGAAAATCGGCGCTTTCGAGTTTAACCAACAGTCGGAAGAGGTTTTCGCCACGGACCAGCTTAAGGTGATTTTAGGACTTGATGATGATGAAGCCAGTGCGCTGTTTAACGATAAAGGGGCATTTTTAAGTCATATCAAGCACGCTATGGCTCAGCCTGAACCCGATGAAGAAAATGTCTATCGGTTATCTGAGGATGGCCGATGGGTGAAAATCGTTCTTCACGAAGCGGACACCAGTGTGGTGGGCATCGTCATGGATCTAACCGAGGAGATCGTCGATAAGAATAAGATTAAAACGGACCGCGACTATGATGTCTTAACGGAGATTTATAATAGAGGTGCTTTCCAAAGACAAGTCATGGGCATTTTAAATGGCGATGCTATCAAGACTGCAGCGCTTTTGATGTTCGACCTGGATTTCTTAAAGCACATAAACGATACGTATGGCCACCGATATGGCGATTTATACATCAAGACCGCCGCACAAAGCCTTATGACCTTCGAAGTGAAAGGGTGCGTCATCGGCAGGCGGTCAGGCGATGAGTTTATGGTGTTTTTATATGATTTTGATTCATATGAAGAGATCAGGAAGCTTACGCATGCGTTTTATGTGCAGTTAGAGGATAATCCCATCGCATTACCTGATGGCACTGAGATGACCATCAAAATTTCGGGAGGTATCTCATGGATCGCCAGTGATGTGGATTATGAAACGCTTCTCCACCGTGCAGATCTACAGCTTTACATTGCGAAGCAAAAAAATAAAGGCTCCTTTGTTGAGGAACCTTTACCATTCGGTGAGCCGAGATCATCTGAATTATAGGAAAAACCAAGGATTAAAATAGTGGAGTAGGAATAGGCCGACGATGATGAATCCCAGGGTTCGGTGGAACAGTGCCAGCTTTTTCAACCGTTTTTTTCTGTAGATGAAACCAAGTAGGCCATTTAGCGCTAAAGCGATTAGTAGGAGGGAACCCGTATGGAACATGAACTGGCCGCCGAGTTTTAAGTATCCATGTAACGCGCCAGATAAAACCAGAACGACTCCCACGACAGGGTGGACCTTTCGCCCCATTTTCATGGCTTGATTAAATTTTTTATTTTTTCCTTTGAGCACTTTTTTATTTACTTCAAGTGCGATGGGAAAGCTCACCAGATAGAGCAGTAGTAAAACATTAAGTAAGGAATGTAGGTTCATCGTCACCTCCAATAATAGATTGTATAAAATTTATACCCACCTATGGAGAGATTAACACTGATTTTTCAATGTTTTTTGATTCTATAGTAAAATAGTAGGGTATAAATTTCATATCTTTTCAATTACTTTAGAATAAGGAGGTTGATGATATGAAACATAGATGGTCGATATGGGCATTACTATTAATAGCAGCGGTGGTGCTGACGGCTTGCTCAAGCAAATCACCTGAAAGCACGACAGCTGCTCCCGTGGAGGAAACCACAGTCATCGAAGAAACCACAGCCATCGAAGAAACGACAGTGGCAGAAGAAACCACTGCTGGTGATGAGGCACTCCCTGTTTTTACCGCAGAAGAGCTCGCCAAGTATAACGGTAAAGATGGCAATTCCGCCTATGTGGCTTATGAAGGAAAAGTTTATGATGTGACGAACATCGAAGCCTGGAAGAATGGCATTCATCAAGGGCGTTTCGAAGCAGGTAAGGATTATACGGATGTGCTGAATAATCAGGCACCTCACTCTTCGGATAACTTGACTAAAAATGCGCCGATCGTGGGCTTATACGAGTAGAAATTAACCTGGAGACCTTAGGATGAGTCGTCGACTTTTTGTGAATTATCAGTTCTCGTTACGAAGTAAAGTGCTGAGATCGGTGGTTTCATCCACGTTAAATCGAGGCATTTCCCATAGGTCATCGAGCGATGCATACGTGCGTACGCCGGGTTTTGTGGAGAATGAGCCTGTGAAGCCCATGTTTTTTACGAGTTGCTCAGTGAGCTTCGTATAAGCACCATAAGGATAGCAGATGATTTCTGGCTGTTTGCCGAGTCTCTCACGCATATCGATGGAATGACGCATCAAATCACGTGTCAGTCGTCGTTCATAGGCTTTTGGGTGCTCTCCTGCAAGTGGCAGGACACCCCTGTTTACTTTAAATCGTTGAGCAAAGCTTTTTCCAGGTGGGGAATGCAGGTCAAAGGTATGGTTTTGCAGACTAATTAGTCCGCTAGAGGTCATCTCCACTGCTTCCTCCCATGTGAAGTGCGGAATAATCGGCGTTACGCCATCCATCTCAAAGCTTCTACCCATTGACCATCCGATGATCGAGATGGTCATTTTCATGCCGAGCTCTTTTGCGATGGGATAGGCATAGGTGTAGTTCGAGGTATAGCCATCATCAAACGTAATCATGATCGGGTTTTCGGGGAGCTCTTTTACGCCATTAAGATAGGCGATGAGGTCTTCCACGAAAATGGCGTTATAGTGCGCATTTTTCAAGTAGCTCATATCACTTCTGAATTTATCCAGCGTGACGACCATCTCGGTATTAGCGATTTCAGCGATATGATGATACATTAAAATCGGTATTTTTACCGGTTCAGGTGCTAAGTCCGACGCAGAGAATCCTGGTGTCAGTGAGGTGGCTAAAATAATTAGTACAAAGGTTGCTACGATAATCATCTTTAATTTTTTCAAGTGTCAATTTCCCCCATTATGTTGTCACACAAATGAAATTATAACAGATAAACCAATGGTTTGTAAGCAGAATCTGTTGATGATATACTGAAATTGATAGTACTTATTTGGGGGATTTATGTTTAAAAAAGCGCTACTTATCCTGCTCATCTTCGCAGTGACAGCAGGTATTCTCTATACGAAGGTCGACAGGGACACAGAGGCCGACATAGAGGCATTTGTTTTTCCGGGAGACGTCGTTTTAAAAGAGGTTTCAAAGGTTGTCCTCGAAAACAGCTTAGGGGTTCAAACCACGACGACCTCTAACGTCTCCGATGATAAAGGCCACATCGGGCAGTTAACTGAAATCAAATTTGAATCCAATAGTGGCAATGCCACTTATCGCCATATCGCTCTGGTGGGAAATGCAGATAGAGATACACCGATCATGGTTCGCTATTACAGCGGTGGCGAATTTACACCGTACAGGGAGCATCGTTTAATAGAAGGCTCGCATGCGCAGTTTATCGAAGCGCCATCACGGGATTATTTCTTTTCATCGGGTCAGTTTTATGAGCTTTACGATGGTTATACCGAGCGACTGTCTGCTGGCGCGCTGGCTGTAAGTCCTGAGGTGATGATCGAAAGTAATCGCCTTAATTTTCAGCTACCTGTAAAGGAAGGGGTGCTGAGCGAGTATTGGTTTATCGAAAGTCAAATGCCGCTGGTTTATTGGAACAACGCGAAGGAGGTCGACCTCCTAGCCAGGATGGACTTCGATCTGACTAGGCAGTTCAGCGTTTTAGGTAACATGTACCCCGTACCGGATTCCTATTCGGGTGTGGGTGAAAACCATTTCTACCATAACCATGCTTATCACGTGGGGAACAAGCTCCTAGTGGAAGGCGCATCGCTGTTTTCTAAGCTGTTTTCCCAGATTTCTGTGAATCATTTGATGACGAACATGCCAGAGGGCGGCTACTTCATGACCCCTATGATGTCATCATGGTTAGGCGCGGACTACGGGTTAGGCTACGCTTTTTATGACACCCGGTTCAATGCAGACGCCGCGCAGTTTCTCGTGAACACGTATAAAAAAACGCGTGACTGGACCTTCTTAGAGGCGGCAGAGAAACATATCGCGTTTTTTAAGGTTTACTGTGATCAATATAAAATACCCACCAGTGATCGTGGCTATCTCGTCATGGACTACACCGATTTTAGCGGCAGTGGGGTGATCGTTCACGCTTCCCTCAACCACATCTTAGCAGAAGCGGTGCTACTATACGATTATCATATGGCCACAGGTGATCAGAAAAGTCGCCAAATCGCAGATGAGCTACTACAGGGCATCGAGGACTTAGGTGAAGGCTGGGTTAAAGAAAATGGGGACCTATGGTATGCCTATCACCCGGAGAAGGGCTTTATTTTACAGGATTATATCGATGTGACGTTAAACGATTTACGAACAGCTCAGCAAACCTATTTTAATGTGTATGGGAAGGAATTTGAGTTTATCAATTACCTGATCGACGTAAAACTTAAATATGTAAACAGTGTTATAGGAAAATAAAAGGAGCTTCCGTGAGGGCGCTCTTTTTTTGTATATTTTGGTTTACGAAAGGTGATAGTTGGACGCCAAAAAATGGTATAATGATATAAACAACTTGCAAATTGATTAGAAGTGGGGGTGAGCGTTTGGGAAGAAAATCGCGTGTGACCAGTTGGCATAGGCTTGATAATGCTGCAAATGTCTTTCCACTAATCGCCCACCAGACGTTTAGTAATGTCTTTAGAGTGGCCACAGAGCTTTACGAACCCATCGATGCAGAGCTTCTGCAGCATGCACTGGATGTGACACTCCCTAATTTCGGAAATTTCAATTTTAGAATCCGCCGGGGGTTTTTCTGGTATTACTTTGAGCCGACGAATGCGAGGTTACTCGTTCGAGAGGAGACACTCCGTCCCTGTGCCTATATCGATACGAAGAACAGACATCACCATCTGATGAGAGTGGTTTACTATAGAAACCGAATCGCCGTTGAGGTGTTCCACGCCATCACGGACGGTACGGGTGCGCTTAACTTTATAAAAGCACTTACAGAAAATTATCTGAGACTTAAAAAAGGGGAAACGCTCCCAGAAGCGATCCCTCGCTTAAAAATCCAAAGTGAGCTTGAGGACAGCTATAAAAAGCACTATAAAAAAGCGCTAAAGAATGAAAAGGGCGCACTGGGCGAAGTTTCCAGGGCCTTACGGCTTAAAGGAAAGCTCTTACCGGTAAATACCATGGGTGTTATCCATGGCACGGTAAGTGTGGACCAGCTACTCGCCCATAGTCGATCTATCGGCGTGACGCTCACTGAATTTTTGGTAGGCACCTATGTATGGGCGATTTATCATACGAAGCAGGAAGAGGGCCTCATCAAACGCCCTATTAATATCGCCGTGCCAGTCAACCTTCGAAAGTTTTTCGAATCCAACACAAACATGAACTTTTTCTCTCACATCAATGTCACACTGGATGCCACTAAGGAACCGGTAAGTCATGAGGACGTCATCGCCATCGTGAAAAAGCAGTTCCGGGAAAAAATTTCGAAAGAACAGATGCTTAAAAACATCTCTAAAGACGTCGCACTGCGAAATAATCCACTGACACGCGCATTTCCACTGGTGATGAAGAACATTTTCGTGCGCCTCGCGTATATGAAAAACGTTCAGGCTTATACCAGCACGGTTTCAAACATCGGTAAGGTGGAGATGCCTGAGCTGTTTAAAGAGGATGTAAAACAGTTTGAGCTTTTGGTCAATGTCTCTGCCATAGATCCCATTAAGTGTGGACTATGCGCCTATGAAAATCGCTTGGTCATTACATTGACATCACAACTGGAAAGTACGGAAATTCAAAAGAATTTCTTCAGAAAGCTGGTGGAGCAAGGGCTTACGGTCACCATCGATACGAATGGAGCGTACTATGAAATACTGTAATAAGTGTGGCGTTCACAGTGAAGATGCAGAAAATAGATGCCCCCTGTGCGAATCCTTTCTACTGGATGAAGGGGGAGAGTCCGGGCCTTCGAGGTATCCGGATTTGGAGCTGACATTAAACTGGTATACGGTACTAAAACGCGCGTATCTATTTTTCGCGATTTTGATTATCACTGCCTCTATCATCGTGGATTTATTAAGGGGCATGGGAATCTCATGGTCATTTTTATCCATCGGCGTGGTGGGGTATAGTTGGACGGTAATTTACCATGCGATTCGAACGAATACGCATTTTGCCTCTAAGATACTGGTTCAGGCCATCGCGGGATCGCTTCTCATTTTCATTATTGATTACATGTCTGGAACGGTTGGTTGGTCAGTGAACTATGTCATCCCGCAAATTCTCATCTTTGCTAATGCAGCGATTTTCGTACTGATGCTCATCAACTTTATGGCATGGCGTGAATATGTGTTTTATCAGCTGGTGATGACGTTTATCGGATTACTGCCGATATTTTTAATACTGTTTAATGTCGTGACGCGTCCCGTCATGAGCTATGTCAGTGTGGGGATTTCCGCAGCCATTTTAGTGGGAACGGTGATTTTCGGCGATAAAACGGTAAAGAGCGAGCTGATTAGACGGTTTCATATTTAAAAATAAAAGAAGATGAAAAAAGTAAAACTTCCATCAGGATCTCCCGATGGAAGTTTTTTTAATGGTTGTGAAGCGTTTATTTTTTACCTTTTCTGAGGAACACGCCTGCTGCTGAGAGTAATCCACCGATGCCGTAGAACAGTTCTGCTGGCAGCTGTCCAGTTTTAGGAAGTGCATCACCAAGTGCATTTGGCTCGTCGAAGAGTTCAATTTCTTCAGCTTCAGTCGTTTCTTCTACTGACACCACTGGCTGAATCTCAGCTTCAGTAGATTCAACTTCCGTCGTCGCTTCAGTGTTTCCTGCTGCTGATCCTAATGCGTTTGCTTCAGTTACGATATCGACTTCATTAGGTTCTGTTGTTGCAGGGGAGTTATTTCCATTATTGCCGTTATTGTTCTCGGTGCCAGTTTCAGTTTCAGGATTAGTTGGTGCTGGCTTTTCAGTGACGATTACAGTTCGTGTAAGGGTATCTGTGCTTGCACCATTTTTATCAGTCGCTTTGTAAGTTAATGTGTACGTGCCAGGAACTGAGGTGATTACTTCGCCAGTCTTGATAATTTCAAGTGCACCGTCTTCGGGATCGTTAGCAGTTGCACCTGGATCGATAAAAGTTGAACCTTCTTCAAGTGTAATGGATGCAGAACCCTCTAGCTTGATCGTAGGCTTTTGATTTTCCAGCGGCTTAGCAATTACTTGGACTGTTCTAGTCACAGGTACTGCAGATAATCCGCCATTATCAGTAACATTATAGGTAATCGTGTAATCGCCAGTTTTGCTAGTGTCAACTGTTCCTGTTGCTACAGCCACTAGATTTTTATCATGATCATCAGTTACTGTAGTGCCTGGGTCAGTGAAAGAGCTACCTTCAACGACGCTCATAACTGCCTCACCCTTTAATGTAATGACAGGTGCTAAATTCACATAATCGATATCTTGTCCGCCGACCACATAACGGAAGTAAACTTTTTTATCGCCGCCATTTGAGTAATTATTATTAGACGACCAGACCCATTTTGCTGTAGAGCCTGAAGGTAATCCGATCAAACCAGTCCATGAGCCGTAAGTAAACTCAGAAACTTTTTTCCAGTTAGTTGATTTCGTCATGTCGAAACTTGGTAGTTCCCAACCAGATTCTAAGACAGTTGACTGTCTCCAGAAGCTCTCTGTAGCAGTAGAGAAGACGTTTCCATCAAAATGGATTTGACCTAAGAATCCAGCGACTACACCTTCATCGATGCCTTCTACTGCAAGTACATCGCCTGTTTTAAGTGGAACACTGTACCACTTCACCGATTGCCATGGGTAGGTGGTTGGTGCTGGTGTGAAATCAGGTGTTAAAGCGACACCGTTATGGTATAACGTATATTTATTATCGACTGTCATATAAATCGTCGGTTCAAAGTTGACGATTATTTTCGCTTTTGCAGTTGCTAAAACAGCAGCAGCAGCAGAACCGTGATAGATGTCGACGAGTGTGTAATTAAACTCTCTTTCAAACTGTGTGGTGCCAGCGATGTTCTTAAATCCATCTGCCAATAATGCTGAAAGTGTTTTAGGTATTTCATAAGAGTAGGACGCGACAGGATTTGTTGGCGCTTCTCCAGCTGTTATTTTTGCAGTGCCATTTTGATAGTATTCCACTTCATTTAGAGTGGATGAGCTACCATCACCATCAGTTACGGTGACAGGAAGTGAAACCACTGCGGTCTCACCGAGTTTATAAGACGCTTTATCTGTCACGGCTGTCATGCTTGCAGATAGAACATCATCCATAGGGTTGTGACCACTGATGTCGCTTCCATTTCCATAGAATCCTGAGAAGTTACCATCAGTCACATAGAAGGGCTTACCAAATACATCGTCTTTTAGAACGAAATTTACAGTGATTGATCCAGCACCGTTGATAATGTAGCTTGTTGTGTTTCCTGAAGTGGATGTGACTTCATTAAAGGTAAAACCGTTAGCGATAAAAGAAGCATTAGATAAAGATCTTAAAGAGAGTGCATCACCATTATAACCTGTTAATGTGTGCGCTCCAGGAAGATATGAAATACCATTAACGAAAGCGATTCCACCTGGCTGTACCGTTAAGCTGATGGTTCTTAATGTTTTTAATGTGGTAAATGAACCGTTAAAAGTGTTCGTTACGGTAATCGGTGAATCATAAGTTATTTTAGTGTACATATTATCATTAGAACCGGTTGTTTCACTAATATGAACCGATACTTCTTGATTTTCAAGGTTGATATAATAGTAGTCGCCATTCCCACCGTTACCACTATTCTCTCTTTTGAAGACTTTAAAGTGCTTTTTTTCTACACTTGGATACGTCTCGGTTACACTCACTTGGTAAGATGTATTTTCTGTAAGCCCAGTAATTGAGCCTAATGTGCTATCAACACCATTTAATTTCACTGAATAGGTTGCATTTAACTTCGGATGATTGAGTGCAATTAAAGCAGTGGTATCGGTTACGTCAGTAATAGAAATAGTTGCTGGTAAGATCACGGGATCAGAAGAATTCTGATTGTTTCCGTTTCCGCCTCCATTCCCGTTACCGGTTGCAAATACGTTTACTGGGGTCATGCTGATGATGAGTAGTGTGATAAGTAGTAGTGATAAGACCTTTTTCATTTTTTATGTTCTCCTTTGCCAAATAAGTTTCTTTGGCAGTCGGACGGTCGTCATATTAGAAGCTATTCCAATACCTTAGACTCCAGACTTTGCGTCGCCAGCTTTCACTGGGTTTGCCCTTTACTTGCCTGATTATGTTACTTTTGAAAATATTTAAACTGCTTGTTCTTTAAGCAATTTTAACGAGTTTGTGTTGCTCCAGCTCCGCATGCGTGATTCGCTTGATGTGCTTTTAAGTGTCGCTTCTTCCATCAGGTGCATGAGCTCTAGTGCACTTCTGAAGTGAATTTTATCGCCACTGTCGAGCCATTCGAGGACACCTTGGAAGCTGTAATTTTCTTGGTGATGAATCGTAACTAGAAAATTAGTGGATTTATGCATCGTTTTCTCCTTTTTCTATGCTCTTTTAAAAGTATAACCAATCGCCGTGACATATGGCGAACATCTGTGTGACATCTGCGTTACATGGTTATCCTTTCAATGTTGTGGGTATAAGTGCAAAAACTGACGATTATCCAAATCTCGCTTATATAAGAGGCTTTTATGGACCGAAAAAAGTATGATCAAATGATTCTGTATAGAATTGAGGGAAGCTTAGACCTCATATTACCTATAGCCGCAGCCATCGCTCTGGTCAGTGCGGTTATTATATTGCTAAACGATCCCAAGAGCTTTTTTTTATATTTTGATATGACCGTTGGACTCGTGTTTGCTGCATTTTTTCTTATGAGGCATCGGATTCCCATTATGTTAAAAATCCTTTTAGTGACATTTATGACGACGGCATTAGGCGTACTATCTTTGCTAAACTCAGGTTTCACAGGGACAGGAATAATTCTGTTGATGCTTTCTTCTCTGATTATCGTGGGTTTCATGCCGACTAAGTATGGGATCTATTACAGCGTTCTAACTACTTTGACGATTATGCTAGTTCCAGTGGCACTGAGCAGTGGACTAATTGAGTATAACCGCTATAATGCAAATCTGCTGAACAATCCACTGGAATGGATGTTACATGTGATGACCTATGCACTGTACGGCTTCGTGCTGATTACGATGGTCAATGCCATAAAGGGCTATCTCATCAAGAGTATTGGCGAAGCGGAAGAAAACGCTGAATACATCTCGACGCTCGCTTATTATGACCGTTTGACGGGACTCCCAAATAAAATTAGGTTCATCGAGGACTTTTATGTGAATCGACCAGAACAAGGGTGGCTGGTGCTTTTAAATATTAGAGGGCTGAACCTCATCAACTCCATTTATGGCACGGCTTTAGGAGATAAGGTCATCCAGAGAATCGCTGAGAAGCTTCTCCAGATTTCTGACGGGGATGAAAAAGTAGCGAAAACCGGAGGTAATGAATTCCTATGGCTTTGCTATTCAGAAACACAGGAGGCACTCTTAGCAAAACTGACGACGTTAAATGAGACCATGCATCAGTATACGGATTCTGGCGACCTGCCGACGAAGGTGACGTTTAATGCGGGGTATGTGAAATTTGAGGAAAAACCGAAATCGATTGGTGATGTGATTCATAAAGCGATTATCGCACTTGAGCAAGCGAAGTCTAGTTCTAGCAGCAACATCATGCAGTATGACCACCAGCTGGAGGAACGTTTTAGATTTGAAGAAAAGGTGAAGACGAATTTGATCAAAGGCATCGATAACGATGAGTTTTATATCAGTTATCAGGAAAAACGCGACTGTCATGCCGATGCGGTGATCGGCGTGGAAGCACTGGCAAGGTGGCATTCGCCGATACTAGGGAATGTCCCACCAAACGTGTTTATACCTATTATTGATAAGAGCAATTTAAGTGCGATTTTTGGCATGCTGGTTATCAACCGCGTGCTGGATGAGTATCCAAGGCTGGTGAACAAATACGGTGAGGATTTATCTGTTTCCATCAACATTTCGCCGATGCACTTAGCGTCACCTGAGTTTGCGCACCAGATGACAAATGCGGTTGAACTTAGAGGAATAGACGCTTCCCGTGTGATACTAGAAATTACTGAAGACAGTTTGATCGAGGATATCCAAGGCGCTTCTGAGGTTTTATACGAGCTGCGCCGATATGGGTTTAAAATATCGCTGGACGACTTCGGTACAGGGTACTCTTCCTTAAGTTATTTAGCAAGGCTAGGTATCGATGAGCTGAAAATCGACCGATCTTTTGTGAAGCAAATGGTGGATGATCAGCGCACGAGTACATTGATACGAACGATCATCAATTTAAAGGAAACCTATGGCATCAATATCGTGGCTGAAGGTGTGGAAACGGTGGCGCAAAGTGAAGAGCTTATTAGATTAGGTTGCAACGTGCATCAAGGTTATTTGTTTTCGAGGCCAGAGCCGCTATCAAGGGAATAAGGGTTGACGCTTATAATGTTATATGATATGGTGGATGAAAGGCATCCCGTTTGTTATGAACGGGGTGTCTTTATGCATATTTAAAAGACTTCCATTAAATGTCTTTTAATTGGAAGTACAGTTAATCGTAGAGGAGGATGAGTATGTCTGGTTTAGATTTGCTTAAGCGCCATTTGGAGTGGCTTGAGCAGGACAGGCTAGAAGTGAGTGAGAAACTTTTTACAAATGATGTGGTGGAAAAAATGGCATACGAAGATTACATGAAGCGTTATATTAAGACCATCAGCCATCAAATCAGAAAATATGAGATGACACTGGAAAATGAAGACTTACCGTGTGTCATGATTTCGTCCACAGTGACAGTGGTAGATGAAGAGGATGGAGAACGCATGGACTTTAAGATCGTATCCCCAAGGGATGAAATCGTCTCTGGGGAACAGCTAATCGCGTCTTATCTATCGCCCATCGGTAAAGCGATGCTCATGAAAAGTAAGGACGAGCGCGTTGAGGTGAATACGCCTCAAGGTGTTTTTAATTATAGAATCGAGAGGATTAAGTTAGCATAAATAGTGATGCGAATTTATATGAATTCCACTTCACGATCCAGCTTTCCGCTTGAGTCATTCGGATGTATGCCGTTTACGATTCGTGCCGACACGAAAATGAGACTCGCTTCGCTCAAACAGTCATTTTCGTTATGTCACACTTCATCGAACAGCATGGGCATCCTCATGAAATCGCTACTCGCAGGATGTGAAACGGAATTAATAATTTAACTCGCAAAGTAATTTATTGCTTTTACACATGTGAAATAGTCAGAGACAAAATAGTAAGGAGCATGTACCTTTCAATGAGTATGAAATGGTATATGCTCCTTTTAGTTAGATGACCCCTATTCTTTCCTTAGCGACATAAGCTTAACATAAAAACATTATTATGATAGTGATGTCACACGGATGTCACACGAATGTTCGCCGCATGTCACAACGTATCGCTATACTTAATTTAATAGGTGTTTGGGTTCTTTGACAATTGGAGGGGTTATGAGTAGAGAGCAGAAGGGAAGCCTTAAGGCGATCGATCCTGGTGGATCAAATTTTTTGATTTCGATACAACATCAAGATAACCATACTTGGCAAGGTTACATAGAATGGCTCGAAGTGGGTGAAAGACTTCATTTTCGTAGCGAGCTAGAAATGTTAAGCTTGATCCAAAATGCACTTGGAAAAAATCTGAATAGGAACTGGGGAGAGAATTTTCAGATGAATATCGCGAAATAAGGCGATTTTTCAAGGAAGGGGATCATATATGAGAATCAATAGTAAATCAATTATTACTCTACTGATAGCTTTTTTAATGATATTTGGCACGGCGTTTTATAGTTATGCCGCTGCTAATACAGATAAGGTATCAAACACTCAAATTCACTTGAAGACTGGAAGCTACTCACAATTAGAATCACTTGGAATTATTTGTTATATTAAGGGGCATTACGGCAGTGCAGCGCAAAATATCGTTCTCGAAGGCATTAATGTCACTGCGTTGCCTATGACGACTAAAGGTGGCAGCGGACAGTTTGTTACTCAGGACCTTAATCTTTCTGCCGATCCAGAAATTCTTTACTTCACCATCGGTGGGATAAAGTATTATATCGGCCAACAAATTATGAGAATCGGTAAAGAAGGCGGCGGAACCATCAACTATGAAGTGAAGAGTTTACCTAAATATACTTTAACTTATGATGGTAACGGTTCTACAGGCGGTACTGTACCTGCACCAGCAACTCAATACCAAGCAGATACAAATATCGTCGTCCTCGGAAATATTGGTAATTTCGTAAAAACAAATCATACTTTTACTGGTTGGAGAACTACACCTGATGCAAGTGGTACAGCATACGCTGCAAGTTCAACGTTGAAGATGCCTTTTGCAGATGTGACATTATATGCACAGTGGCTTGAAAATCCGAAATATACCGTGACTTATATGGATGGTGGTGCTGATGAAGCGACTAAAGTCGTTCCTGTTGACCCTAATAAATATTATTCAGGTGAAAATGTTACTGTACTCCCTCAAGGAAGCAGCCTGAAAAAAGATGGGTTTGATTTTGTAGGATGGCAGTATAATGGTATAGTCTATGCGCCAGACGCTGTGGTACTAATGGGGACAGATAATATCGTTTTCACAGCAATTTGGAAGGCGATAAACACACCCGTAGAAAAATTTAAAGTAACTTATAATACAAATACGACTCCGGTTGAAACATACAACCATATCGTTGGGGATAGTAATGAGATTCTCGGCGATACCATAATCAACCTTTTTAATTTACCTTCAGACTTTACGCTGCCTAAACATAAGACTTTTAAAGGCTGGTCAACTGATCCGGCAGGATCTGTTCAATATGCTGTTGGTGATCCATTTAAAGTTTTAAGTAACGCTACATTCTATGCTGTGTGGGAAAACGATCCTACTTACAAAGTCATTTATGACGGTAATGGAAATACAGGTGGTACTGCTCCAACTGACGAAACACAGTACTATCCAGAAGACATCGCAAAAGTTAAAGCCATTGATCCGAATTTCAATAAATCAAACTATAATTTCTTAGGTTGGTCTTCGAATCAAGCGGCCACAACTCAAGATTATATTGAGGGTTCAGAGATTACCTTCGTGGATCATGACGTATACCTTTTTGCAGTATGGCAAAAGAATCCCCCAACTTTTAAAGTGGATTATAATGCAAATGGTGGCTCTGGAGACGTTCCAGTTGATGAACAACTTTATTATTCAAATGATAGCGCCACTGTATTAAATGGAGAAAATTTAACTAAAAAGGATCACAAGATTGTCGGCTGGAAAGTTGGAAATGAAGGTAATGTCTACAAGTCAGGAGATAAATTGACAATTTCGGGTGATGTGACGCTTTTTGCAGTTTGGGAATTTGTTCCACCACAAGAATCAAACCCTCCATCAACAAACCCACCGGGGGAAACCAATCCACCATCAACAAACCCACCGGGGGAAACTAATCCACCAACGACTGAATCTACTACAGTTGCAACTACTGAAGCAACCTTAGAAGAAGTAGAAATCGAAGAAGAGTTAGGCGCACCAGCAGGTGCTGCATCTTCAACAGTTGAAACGACTGATGAACTCGTTGAACTCGATGAACCAGTCGTACCACTTGGTGATGCCCTTCCTCAAACAGGTCAGCTTCCAGTGGAGCTCTTCTACGGCGTAGGCGGACTCATCACTGCAGCAGGTATTTATCTCAAAAGAAAATCATCATAATCACGAATCATCAAAAGTATAAACAAACATGACCGATAACAAAGAGAAGGATCGCTACATGCGACCCTTCTTTTTTATTGCATTTTATTAATTTGAGTTAGACTATTTGCGTCTTCTGATATAGACACCGATAGCTGAAATCAATCCGCCGATGCCATAGAACAAATCAGCTGATACTTGGCCTGTTTGTGGTAATGCAGGTCCAAGTGGAATTTCTTCCACCAGCTCTAATTCTTCTTCAGAAGAACCAAGTGGTACAGATTCTGTGGTGATTTCTTCTGTAGATTCAGTGGTTTCAGTCGTACCGGTGGTTTCAGTAGTTCCTGTGGTTTCAGTTGTTCCAGTAGTTTCGGTGGTCTCTGTGGTCTCAGTTGTGCCAGTGGTTTCAGTGGTTTCGTAGTTGTTTCTGAAAGTTACCGTTCCGACATTATTTTCACCGAATACGACGGGTTTGTCGTTGCCACCGATGAGTAAATAGATGCCAGGAATATTGACTTCACGAACAAAGTATTCTCCTTCAAGAACAGGTGCAAATGATTTTTGACCAGCGCCTGTGATGGTGATTTCTTGGAGATACTCAGGATTACCGACCTCATAGAGTCTAAATGTGAAGACACTATTTGGTCCACCACCAGTAAGTTCTTTATTGACGATGACTTCGAACTCCTCGATGTAACGGTTGTTAAAGGTTAATCGCTTAGCAGGTGCATCTGGGTTGAGATCAAATGGTTCTTCAGGATCGGTTGGGAATCTGTAAAGCTCATAGTTGTCTGGATTATTTACTTCTACGACTTTATACCTTCCCTCTGGTACAGGATCGAATTTTTCGGTATCCCAAGCCTGTACGAAAATGCGATCAACTTCTACAGGTTTTGTAGGATCGTCCACGTTATAAAGCACGAATTCGAAGGATGGAAGTACAGCCATCACTGAAGCGAAATTGACTTCGGTGCTTGGCTCAGTGGTGTTCTCACCTAAAGTTTTTGAGACGTAAATATCATAAAGTCGTGTATATTTATTAACGAAAATGACAGGCTCTAATTGTACTGGTGGGTCAATGGTCACTTTCTTTTCATAAACCAGTGGATCGGTGCTAAATGGTACCAGCTCATAACCGGATGGCATTTTTGTTTCTTTAATAACATATTTGCCAGCAGGAACGGGTGCAAAAGTACCAGTTTCACCAACCTCGATACTTACGGTACTGATAGGTGTCATCAGATCAGACTCTTTAAATAAACCAAATTCAAATTCGTCTCCGGTCGTGACAGGTGAATCGCTATCCATGGATAGCATTTTCTCAACTTGGACTTTGTAAGTGAGGAAGTAGTTGATAAACTCAACTTCCTCAGCTGGGTTGTTTGCATTCACAACAACAGGTAAATTGTTTTCGTCAACTTCATAGTGCTCGGAAGGTGTTTTTTCAACGATGTAGTATTCCCCTTCAAACACTGGTTTAAACTGAGCAGTCCCTTCGCCCTTAATGGTTACTGTTTCAATCGGTGAAGTTCCGCCAACTGCCCACAATTCGAAAGTAAAAGTTTCTTCGATTGGTATAGTGCCTGGATTTTGTAGTTCAATTTTTTTCTTAACGCTGATGTTGAATTTATCCTTTTCATAATTGTTCGTGAATGAAACGGATTCATCACCATTTGTCTCATTTACGATTACAGGGAGATCATTAGCGACGACACTAAATCCTGCTGGGAGTGGCGTGACTTCCTTAACATAATACTCACCTGCAGGAACAGGATTGAACTTGCCGGTATGGGTTTGATCATAATCAATCGTAATTTCCTGCATCATGTGATCATCAGATTTTCTTATCAATTGAAATTTAAAAATCTGTCCTGAAGGTACACGATATTCACCTAGAGGTGTGACAGTTTTGTTAACGGTAATCTCATATTTCTTCTGAACGTATTTGTTCATGAAGGTAAGTGTAGGACTTAACGTGTTAGCTGTAAGTGTGACTTCCTGACTCGTACTTACGATGGAATACTCTGACAGTCCGGTCAGGTCTTCTTTGACGATGTAAGTACCTAATGGCAAATCATTAAAGGATTTGGTTTCTCCTACCTTCAATGTGAGTGTATTTAAGACGACGTCTGGTGCGGTACTCTTATAAAGTTTAAATGTGAAATCCACGTTTGTAGAAGGTGTTTCTCCCTGTGGATCTAAGGTTTTCGTTACATTAATCTTACCGAGTACAGGTGGAATTTCGAAGAAGAATACCACGTGGCTGATGCCTTTTCCTTCAGGAGCAATAATGGATCCTGATTTCGTTCCTGCTGGATACTCGTAGAGGTAACCACCTGAATTTTGTGCACCACCATTTGTGAACAAATAAGGTGTCCCATTGATGTTTCCTGTTTTAGTATAGATGTATGCAATCGGAAACTCTGAGGACCAAGTGGCACTATTTCCAGTTACGTTAAGTGTGATTTTAGAAACATAGGATGAGTCGCTGGATTCTGTGCCTCCACCGACGTTGAACTTAACATATTGATAGCCTACCATGCTTTTAAAAACGGTGTTTGGATTTGGGGATTTATCAGGTGCTAAATAGAAAATAGTACTCCCACCCATATCATTACCTGATGCTAGGTACGGACTAGTGGGTTCTGCAAACGTGATGGGTGGCGTCGTGCCTAAAACCATTACGAATATCAGCAGCAACGCAAAGATTTTTCTCATCTTGCTGTGCATAATGTGCACTCCTTTCTTAAGTTAGTCTTAAGAAAAGCCGGTTGCACTGGTCACTCTGCACATCTAAAGTGCCCAAATTAAAGATGTGCTTCATCGCCTCTTTTCATATTACCCTAAAAGTAGTTGTGTGATCATTTGGCTAGTTGTAATTGGTTCGCCTCCTTCCAGCTCCTAAGCTTATAGTCTTCGCCTGCGCTCATTGAAACGGCTTCTGAAATAAGCTGTAACAGTTCAAGTTCGCTACGAAAGTGGATCTTATCGCCAGTATCGAGCCACTGGATATACCCCTGCCAACTTTGATTCTCACGGCGGTAGATTGATATTAAAAAGTTACTTCCACCTTCCCCAAGGTGTTTTTTTGAAGTTTCTTCTTTTTTGACCATCATCTCACCTCCTAACATTATGGCACTTTTTCTATTCATATCTTATGTATACCCAAACTTGTGACATTTTAAGAACATTTGCGTGACATCTGTGTGACAAGTTATGTCTACCGAGCGGGGGTGGGGGCTTAAGTGACATATTAAAACTCCCCCGAGGCAGCATCGCCATGGGGGAGTAAATAAGGTTGGTAATTAAGTCGCTATTAATTTCAGTAAAGCCCATACGTCATGTTCACATTTTGAATATAGAGAACGCCATTACCGGGTTCGTTCATGTTAAGATCATTTACGATGGCTGTTGCGATGCGGTCAGTGGACTCAATTTCTGTTAAGATTAAGACCACTTCTTTCTCTGGTTCAACTTCCATGGAAAATAATTTGCTGGTTTCGTGGATACCTGATCCCCGTGCATTAAAGATGGTACCACCTCGTGAACCGGCATTTTTAGCCGAGGATATGACTTCGTTAGCTTTACCCTTATCGACAACCACATAGATAGATTGAAACATTTTTTCCTCCTTTTGACCATATTCACAGCTCGTATCACTAGTACTTTCAGAGACTGAGGGTTGTGTCGTTAATGTGTGCATCCCTCTGACCTCTGCAAGCTCGGTACAAAACGCGATGCCGTTACCAGGTTTATCAAAACGAAGCTTACAGCTTATGGTCATCAGTATTTTCTCTGCGAGATGATTTTCCGCTAAGATGAAAATCAGTTCTCTTCTGTTCTCGTTTAGACCGAGAAGCTCTAGTAGTTTATTCGATACGGTTCCCCTCGCTAAAACGACAGTGTGACCCAGTGCGCCTGCTTCTTTCGCATATTTCGTGACCTTATGACTCAGACCTTCATTAACGATGACGCTAATACTGGACAGTCCAGGTCCTAGCTTTCTTTCATTCATGAGAGTCCTCCTTTTCTGGATTTTATTTTATAAAGTAATCCTAATATCTGTATGGTGATGATCGGCGTCATGGCCACCATGGCAATCATCCCGAATCCGTCGATGAGGACGTTTGCATGTTCGATACTTTCGGCAGCGCCCTGTGCGAAAGCTAAAATAAAGGTGGCAGTCATCGGGCCTGAGGCGACGCCTCCTGAGTCAAATGCAATCCCGATAAAGAGCTTCGGTACGATGAACATAAGGCCGACAGAGAGGATATAGCCTGGAAGCAAGTAATGCCACAACTGTACCTCTGGAACGATGATACGAATCATGGATAATGCCACTGATAAAGCGACGCCGATGGACAGTGCGAGGGTTACTTCACGCCTTCTGACATATCCACTGGTGACGTCCTCGATTTGACGGGTTAAAACATACACTGCGGGCTCTGCCAGGATGGTTACCAGACCGAGTATAAAGCCCACCACTATTAAGTAGAATTTTGAGTCAAGTGCAGCCAACTGGTAACCCACAGCTGTTCCGACTTCCATGAAGCCCCCGTTGACGCCGAGGAGAAACATGACCAGTCCGATATACGTGTAGAGGATGCCTTTTAGGATGCGATTGAAGCTGTACCGGTCTAGCTTCGATTTTGTGAAATTAGTGGCGGTAAATAAAATGATTAAAGGAATTAAAGCAATCAGTATTTCATAAGAAATATGTGGAAGCTTTTCTAAAAAAGGTTCAATTAATGCGCGACTCGGATTAATGGCTGCTTCTAAACTACCGTTCAGTTCACTACTCCCCGTTATGAGATTCATAATGAGTAGCGCCATGATCGCGCCAGTGGAAGCGATGGCCACGAGCCCGAAGCTGTCCTTTTCTGAGGCTTTAGAGTCTTTCTTCATGGTAGCGACACCTAGACCAAGCGCGAGAATGAAGGGAACCGTTAGTGCACCAGTGGTAGCACCAGAGGCATCAAACGATATCGCTAAAAAGGCGCGTGAGTTTAATAACGAGAGAATTAAAATACCTGCATATAAAACGGTCAAAAGTTTAAATAGCGGATAGCCATATAGAATTCTCAAAAGACCAAGCGCCAGCATGGCCGCGATGCCGATGGAGACCACCACTACAATTACCATTTTACCTAAATCACCCGCAGTGACCATGGAAACCTGGTTGGCGAGGATATGAAGATCCGGTTCAGCGACGGAGATAAAGAATCCTAGAATTAAGCCCGAGAGTATGACGATCCAAATTTTACCGGATTTCGTAATCACCTCTCCCATGAGCTCACCGATAGGGGTAATCCCGATATCGACACCGAACAAAAATATGGTCAGTCCTAAAGTGATTAATACAGCACCTAAGAGGAACCGGATCAATAATGGCAGCCCCAGTGGGGTCAACGTAAGATTTAATAGTATCACGATGACGGTAATCGGTAAAATGGCCATCGTGACTTCCCTGAGTTTATGTGTGATTAAGTTCAAATGTTCACTTCCTTTCGAATAGTCAGATAAGATTGACGTGATTCGACGGCTGTGCTATTTGCTATTCGCCCCGTTGGTCAGGTGGACGACTTTTCTTTTGAGTACCTCACGAGTGTCGTGTTCAGGAATAGTCTCTGCCCGAAGCGCGAAAAGGCGCGAAAGGGCGATAATGAGAACTGCGATGAAGAACATTGGCACCAGAGGTAGGCTAAGGGATTCGTCCTTCAGATCAAAGCGTGGGAGGATGGTATTTTCTATCTCATCTAGATAAGGAATGCTAATGGATAAACCGTTTCCGGGCTTCAAATCTGATAAATGATCCTGCGAGAAGAGTGAGGGTGGATAGAGATTAGATAAAATAAGCATGACGAGGATCAATAATATAAGTTTTTTCTGCGGTTTATTCATAATCCTCCTAGCGTTAAAACGTTTTCTTTATTATACCCGAATACTGCCGATTATTCCAATTCCGCGAAAATTAATTCGATTTCATGGTTCACATAAAATGTAATCAATTTGAAATTGATTGTTAAAAATGCGCATGATACAATCGTTTTATCGCGTTAAGAAGACATATTATGTAAAGGGGAATCGATTGAAGAAGTTTGGATTGATGGTTTTAGGGGCATCCATTTTTATGACGGGTGCGATTTCATATAGTGAAACAAGTGAAGTGAACGCAGCCGATTACTTAAATCAGGTGGGAATTTTAAAAGGGGCAAATGACGATTATGGTTTGAACAAATCCATCAGTCGATTAGAAGGACTTATCCTAATTTTAAGAACCTTAGGTCTCGAGGAAACAGCGCTGGCCATGAATAGTGAGCCATCTGTGTTTTCAGATGTGCCTTTATGGGCCGTGGGGTATACGAACCTCGCTTCCGCCTATCAAGTGACCTCAGGAACTGGCGGCGGTCGATTTTCACCGAGCTTACCCATGACCCGCGACCAGTTCTTAATGCTTATGCTACGTGCCATGGGAGCAGAACTTCCTAGCGAACGCTTAAAAGCTCCAGAATCAGCGCTTGCAGCAGGACTTATAGATGAACAACTCCTTAATAGCTTTACGGGTTCCGTTTTTTATAAAGGCGATGTGGCCAATGTCCTCGCGCGCCTCGTTCACCAATCAGGCGCGTCATCTGCCATCACACTGACCTACTGGACTAAACCTGACGGCATGGATCCCGTAAAATTAGCAGCTTTTCAAAAGGACATACAGTCGATTTTCAATACGGTAAAAGCGAAGTATAAACTGAATTACAACATGGCTGGATTCTATGTGGAAGAACTGAACACCGGATATTCATGGTCCTTCGGCGATGAGCTCGTGTATGAACCCACGACTGGGCTCACTAAAGGTAAGCTCATCACAGCGTCGGCGATAAAATTCCCCATGGCGCTGTCTGTCCTGACGCATATGGAAGCGAATGGCATCAAACTTTCAGACACCTTTAAGGACAGCTTATCAGGAAAAACACTCAGGTTTGATCAGGTGATCAAGCCCATGATTTCACAGTCAACAAACGATAGTTCAATTATCTTTTACGTTACATGGGCAAGAGTAAGATAAATGGTTTTATGGCCTCTGTCGGCGTGGTGAATTCGGTCATAAACCGGGAACTCGGCGGCGGTGACCCTTACTGGTCGCTTGAGCGGATGAAAAAGGATTACGGTACTGAGGTCGCAAGTAAGTTTACACCTACAGATTATGGCACGCTTCTGCGCTATTTTTACGGGAAGGTAAAGGCGGGTAATCCCTATATGGCTTTACTCAACCAGTGCCTGATCGAGAATATTCATCAGACGCGGATTCCTCAAGGCATTAACTATAAGTATACTGTGGCCCACAAAACAGGTTCGTATACCGATGGCGGCATCTATGCAGATGTGGGAATCGTCTATCACCCGAATAATCCCTACTCAATCGTGATTTTACTCGATACTCAGATGCTTCATGCTTCCTGCGAACCCTTCATGAGGGAGCTTGCATCGGCCATTAACGCGTATATGGAGAAGCGGAATAATTAATTTATTGTTGACATAATTAATATTATAGAGGTAGATATAACTTGGCACGAGAAGCGCTTGTTTCAATTGATACATTGAAATAAGCGCTTTTGTAATGCTCGTCATTAGAATTGAGAAAAATATTATGTCACACAGATGTCACGCAGATGTTCGCCATTTGTCACGGAGGGGGGTATATAATGGTTAGCAGAATATGACTGTTATTAGAATATTCTGTCAAGTTGTCCCGAAGGAGGCGAAAAGCATGAAAGACGAGGAACGTGCCTCAATGTCGAAAAAACCGGGCGGCTCTAATTTTCTGGTGACCATCTATCGTGAGGATGGACATGAATGCTTCGGTGTGGTTCAGTGGTTAGATTCTGGTAAGAAGCTCCACTTTCGGTCCACACTTGAGATGCTAACACTTCTCAATGAAGCTGTCATGATCCAGACAGAAGGAAACAATACCTGTCGCTCTTGGCGTGAAGTGAAGGGAATCAGAGCCATCTAATGGCAATCCGAATGTGAAGGAGGGATGTGAAGGAATAAAGTATATTGGAACAACTGTAGGCAAAAGACAAAGGCAAAACCAGCGAAAGCTGGCGACGCAAAGTCAGGAGTCTAAGGTACGGGCTACCCGCGGGGTAGAAACCCGATGGGGAAACCCATATGATGATCGTCCGACTGCCAAAGAATCTTTTTGGCAAAGGAGAAAATTTTTTATGGAAAATGGGGCTAGCAACAAAAAACAAAGTTACGCATTAACAAACAGAGTGTTTTCACTACTTCTCGCACTATTGATGGTCATTACCATGCTGCCATCACCGACGTTTGCTTTACCAGCTGGCGTCAGTATCGAGAGCAGTGGCGCGGATCCTATCACAGAATTACCTAAAGCATTAACTGACGGTCAAATCTGGACCGATAAGAGTGTGGAAAATCTAGGGAGTGGTGAATTTAGAATCACCTTAAGTGCCGCAGGACAGGATTATATTCTAGAAACCGTTAAAGATTCACTGGACGTCGTATTGGTGCTAGATATTTCGGGTTCCATGACCAGTGGAACACGTAATGCCGATATGAAAGCGGCAGCGACAGAAGCCATGAACACTATTTTACTCAATCCTAATAATAGGATTGCACTTGTTAGTTATAACGAGTATGCGACACTAAATCAAAATTTTACTGGAAATTCAGGGACACTGTCGTCCTCGCTTAGTGGAATAAATGCTCAAGAGGATACAGGGACAAACATTCAACGTGCGATCTACATCGCTCAAAAGGCCATAAAGGATAGACCAACTGGTGAGCAAACCAGAAAATCGGTCATTATCCTCATGAGCGATGGCAAACCGACTTACTATTATGACGGTGTCATCACATCTACAAATAACTTACTTCGTCAGGGAAATGGCGGAGATACCACTTCTAATCATATTTGGAACACCATCTTACAGGCAATGGAAGCGAAAGACAAAATCTCTGGGCTTAAAATTTACACCATTGGGTTTGGCGTGAATAGTGATGCGGATGCGATTGCGACGTTAATGCCAGATGCAACGAACACTTATGATCATCGACCTGATGGAAACACGTATTCAGGTCAGATGAGAACACGATTACGAACCGGCTACTACTTATATAGTTCGACAAGAGCAAATGCTAATGCAACATGGTCTGATTGGGCTTTAGTAGAAGACCCAACTGTCTATTATGATCGTGAAACGACCTATGGGCCATGGGTAGAACTTACTAATCAGCCAGTCATTTTACAAGATACATGGGGACCTTATGTTAAATCTGGTAATCCATTGTATACAAATGTAACAGGTAATAAGAGAACTGCATATTTTTATATCACTCGTAATGGCATCGAATATGACGATTTTGAAAAAGAACCTATCGCATTTAATCACAAGTACTGGGAAGACGGTAGCACAGTCAGTGCAACCACCTCTCAACAACTTAAGGATGCATTTAAAGCCATCGCAAATGAAATCGTTAGCTTCAAACCGCATGCACAAGTACCTGCAAATGGCTACTCAGACGTGATCATCCGCGATGTACTCGGTGCCGGTTTTGAACTCATCGGCACACCACCAGCAGGCGTTTCTTTATCAAGCGGCGTACTGACATGGACCATCGACGGCGACACTTTTGTAACACAGGATGCGGGTACCGCAGCACTGAATCCTCAAAAGGTCACCAAAGTATCGTTTAATGTTAAAATCGGCAATGTTGGACCAGGAACGTATTACACAAATGATACGACCGCAACCAAATCGAGCTTTAATGTTAAAACTGAAAATCCTTACTACACAGCCAGCGGGTTAATCGAAACGCCTCTCACCAATAAAGGATGGGTTAAACTCGTCGCACCAGATGTGGAAGGTAAAATCACCATCACGAAAAACCTCGTAGGGCCGACTTCGAATCAGCGCGATTTCAGCTTTAGCATTTATGATGCGGCTTCAGGCGGAAACTTGATTGCTGGACCGATGACCATCTACATGAATGGTGCGGGTTCGAAGCCTCAAGACATTGAGTTTTCAGTGCCTTATAATGCCTTTAACGCAAATAACCAGTTAACACTCTATGTTCAGGAAAACGATTCGACGACAGAGCCTTTCTGGACTTATGATAACACAGCACGAAAAGCCGTCACTGTTACGAGAACGAATCCTAATGGTAGTGTTTCATTCACGAACACCTATGCACCAAAGGGTGAATTAACCGTGAAGAAGAACTGGTCAGGTAATGGACCAAAAGACGACATTTCATTTGATTTGTTAAAAGAAACAGCACCAGGTGTTTGGACGACAGTCTCTGAAGGCTGGACGATAGATGAGGGCGATGTTGATGGTATCACCATCAGCGGTCTTGATCTCGATTTCCGCTATAAAGTTCAGGAGGATTTCCTCCAGGATTACACACCAAGCTATGACGTGCCATCCATTATTTTCAGTAGCGCCGACATCACTGCAGGTGTTACAGGCGCACTGGAGAAAACCATCACCATCACCAACACCTATGTACAGCCTGTGGGAAAAATCACAGTGAACAAGATTTGGTCTGACAGCGAAAACGCCGCAGGCGATCGCCCGATCTCACTGCTTTACAACATCACAGGGCCAGATGGATACACCGGAACATTGACACTCACTAAAAATGGCGGTTGGTCCAATGTCTTTGAAACAACCACATTTGGAACGTACACTTTTACAGAAGTCGTACCACAGGACTACGAAGCGGCACTTAATCCACAGTCACAAACCATCAGCATCGATCCTGTGAAAGATAGGGAAGCCATACTCACCTTTACCAACACGTACATTCCTCCAACTGGAACCTTAGTCATAGAGAAAGTTTGGTCAGGTGATCAGGGCAAAACACAATACAGACCAAGTGAGATTAAGATCGATGTACTCAAAAAGAACCCAGACACGGGTTTATTTGAAGCAACAGGTAAGGTACTGACCCTATCAAATGAAAATGCATGGATGGATCAGATTAATAACTTACCATTTGGTGAGTACAAAGTTGAAGAACAAGCATTTAGCGGATTAGGTACAGATTACCTCGCTTCATACTCATCAAACGTCATACTGGAAAAAATGGGCGCTACTAACGGCATTCTCGCGAGAACGGGGAAAATCGTCGTTACCAACAGCTTCCAAAATCCAACTGGCGAAATCTCAGTGAGCAAAGAGTGGGTTGAATCAGGCGTTGATTCTGGCGTCGTTAGACCAAGCGACTTGACAGTAACGCTGTTCAAGGATGGCTCGGAGATTGACCATTTCGTCATGAACGCCTCTGCAGGATGGAGTCACACATTTGAAAACCTGCCGCTGGATGCAAGCTACACAGTGACAGAGACCTCTAGCGAAGCCGCTAAATTGGCTCAATACGCATCTACTATCACCTACAGTGGCACACAACCTTCAAGCAGTGTGGTGCTGAATAAAGATAACCGTGCAGGTAGCATCGCGTTAGTCAACAAATATGCGAAAGGCACCGTAACCGTCATCAAGACATGGAATGACGGTACTAACCCAATTAATGAACAACCTCAAACAGCTGTGGTAACGCTTCATAAGGTTATTGCACTCCCAGCGCCACCGCCGATAGAAATGCAAAATCCAGATGGTGAAGGTGTCATTTTAGTGGAACAACCTGTACCAGCAGTGGTTGAGGAAACTGTAACCAAATCCATAACACGACCAAACTTGTCCGTGACCTTCTATGATTTGGAAATGTCACCTTTCGTGTCATATTATGTGACAGAGGAAGATATTCCGTTCTATACGAAAGCGATTACCAACGGCGAGTTTGCGCTTATGGAAAATTTACCAAATCACAGCGTGAACATTAGCAACACTTACACGGATCCAAAGGGCTCACTCACTGTTAATAAAGAGTGGAAGCACGGTAATAATCCAAACGGCCCATCAGAAGTGACCGTGAGACTCTGGAACGGAAGTGAACTTGTTGAAGCGAGAACCTTTACAGGCAGTACAACCTTTACAGGTCTTAACATCGGTACCACTTACACGATTTCAGAAGATCCTGTAAATAATTACAGTACGAGCATGAACGGGTTTATCAGCTACACACCTAAGAAAGACTTGATGAATGGTACCGTAAACATTGGCACCGCAAACATCACAAACACTTATATCCCAGAAGTAGGCGATTTAGTGGTTGAAAAGGTATGGGAAGGTAAAACAGGTAGCGACATCACCGTGACCGTAACGCGCTATGCGGGTGACGCAAAGGATGACGACTTTATCAGAACAGCTGTACTTTCAGCAAGTGAAATAGAAGCAAACAACTGGAGAGCCATCTTTAATGACCTTGAAATTTATGGTCCAGGTGGTGTTCAGTACACTTACCATGTGACGGAATCAGGGGATGATTTAGCCCTTTATGATGCAGTGATTAGCGGCTACACAGATCTCAACGTGGAAGAGCCTAGCACGATTACCATCACCAACACCTATAATCCGCTGAAAGGCAAGCTCGTGATAACGAAGGTGTGGAAGGATGCTGAAGGTGAACCGATTGAACCTGAATATTCTGAAGTTGAGCTTCAACTAATCGTAAACGGCGAACCAGCTCAAGGCACCATGAAGCTTAATGCAGAAAATGACTGGACATGGACGCTGAGCAACCTGAACACGGAGAAAACGTATTCGGTGGTTGAGCTTGATGAGTTTGAAGAATTCGAAGTGGGTTACAGTGCAGAAGATATAACTTTCAGTGCTGAGGACCTAGAAAAATCAATCGTCGTGACTAATCAACGCACAGTGGATGATCCAAAAATCGACGTCACAAAAGAGGTGACACCAGCGACCGTACAGCTTTTAAGCGGCACAGCGACCTTCACCTATAAAGTGACCTTGACCAATACGGGGAACCGTACCCTTTACGCCATCGGCATTGAAGATGAGATGACTGGACCAAGTGGCGCGACCATGACGTATAATCCAGCACCGACGAGCTTCTCTGAGGGAATCGCCACCTTTGAACTGGAAAAAGCATTAGCACCAGGTGCATCAGAGGTGATTAGCTATACCGTCACCGTCAACAGAATCGGAACCTATGATAACACCGTCACGGGATTTGGTTATCATATCGAAACGAGAATTAGTGACACTGCAGATGCTAGAGCAAATGCCACTGAGCAACCAACAGAACCACCAACAGAGCCACCTACAAATCCACCGACCACAGAACCGCCAACCACTCAGCCGCCTACGACTGAGCCAACAACTGAAGTAACTTCAGAGGTTGTCGTAGAAACTGAAGAAACACCATTAGGTGAAGCAGTTACTGAAGAAGTGATCGATGAAGACGTGGTGCCACTGGGTGATGCGTTACCACAAACCGGTCAATTGCCAGTAGATTTATTCTACGGTATCGGCGGTGTGGTCACAGCATTAGGTGTGTATTTAAGAAGACGTAAATAGATTTAAGCGTAAAAAATGCGTTACTGCACTGAAGTGCGGTAACGCATTTTAACTTTAATGGGTATTTAACTCAAATTGGGATGAATTTCTTATTAGAATGAGAAGCCTCTCATCATGCCACGTCCACCGCCAAAGCCTGAACCTTGAACGTTAGCACCTGTGCCATCTTGAAGTCTTGTGCCAGTTCCGTGGCAAGCACCTGCGCCAGCACCTAAACCAGTACCGTTCATCATGCCTCTTCCAAGACCAGTTCCATTCATCATGCCTCTTCCGAATATGCCTTTGTTAAGGCCTTGCTGTGTACCATCGCATAAATTGATATTGTTGATGATTTGATCTGCTTCGGCTTGTGTCAATTTGCCTTCAGCGACGAGCTGATTTACATAAGCGATTTTTGCTTCTTTAGTCGCTGTTAAGAATTCATCGTAAACGCCTTTTTCTTCAGCAAGCTGTCCGAAGGTTTTACCAGTGTCCACACGCATCTGATACGCTTCCTCTTCAGTAACACCGATAAGCTTTCCGAAGATTGAGGCTGGGCTAAAGCCTGCATCAGCAAATGATAATGCCATGGTTGCCACGACGAGGATGGCCACGGCCATTAGTAATAACGTTTTTTTCATGTTCAACACTCCTTTTCTCGTTTTAGGGTTTCGTTAATCAATCGGGGGATCTCTTAACTATGTCCTTATTATAAAAGGTAAATGTGATGAAATTATGGTGAAGGGGTGAAAACTTCGTGGGCATTATAGGAACTTCTCACCAGTGGAGAAGAAGCCACACTGTTTATGCCGATCTTCTGCGCGTATTTGCCATATTCAGTAAACTGATCCGGATGAATATAAGCGATAAGCGGTGCATGACGCTCAGAAGGAGGGAGGTACTGACCGATGGTGAGGATATCCACATCCACTTCTTTTAAGTCGTCGATTAATGCGTAAATTTCCGATTCCATTTCTCCTAGCCCTAACATAAAGCCGGATTTAGAGAAAATCTTTGGGTTGTATTCTTTAATGCGCTTGAGTAACTCAAGGCTTTGCTTGTAATCGGCCTCTGGGCGAATGTCCCTATATAATCGTTTTACGGTTTCCACGTTATGGTTGATGATGTGCGGCTTCGCGTCCATAACCTTTTTAAGGGCTTCGTAGTCACCTCGGAAATCGGGAATGAGTACTTCGATTACGGTTTCAGGTGAGGCTTCTCTAATGGCTTTTATCGTCGCCGCAAATAGGGAAGCGCCCCCATCTGACAAATCATCTCGGGTCACAGAGGTCACCACAGCATGTTTGAGGTCGAGTTCCTTGACCGCTTGAGCAACACGGTATGGCTCACCGATGTCGGGCGGGTTCAGATGGCCACTATCGATGTTACAGAAACGGCAATGCCTAGAGCAGACATTTCCCAAAATCATAAAAGTCGCCGTTCGCTTAGAAAAGCATTCGAGTCGGTTTGGGCAGTTAGCGCCATGACAGACGGTGTTTAAGTTCAGTGATTGAATCAAGGTGTTCACATGACTCAGATTTTTAGGATTTTCTATTTTGACCTTCAGCCATTCTGGCTTCTTTTGGTAGATGGGTTTGTCAGACATTTGTGTCCCTCCATATCAAGTGTATCTCCATGGTAACAAAAAAGTGAAGTTGTGGCAATGAGCAACCACATGATGTAAACTATAAGTAAGAAAGATCCATGATGAAATTTCATACACAAAAAAGGAGGCGCAAATGAAGTTTGGACATATCGGTATCAAGGTGCTGGATGTGGAAAAGTCCATTGCATTTTATGAGGCGGTTTTAGAGGCGAAAGTGATCAAGGATTATGTCTATCCCAATAGCCGACTCGTATTTATGGAAGTGGGAGGAACGGTTGTCGAGCTCATCTCTAAACCAGAGAATGAAGAAAGGCCGTTAGGTCCGATCGAGCACATCGCTTTTAAAATCGACGATTTAGAGGCGCAAATGGAAAAGCTGACAGCATTAAACATCGACTACACGCCACCAAGAGTCGTCGGGAGTGCAGAAATTATCTTCATCGATGGTCCTAACAACGAACGCTTTGAGTTCGTGGCGCGCGTTAAGGCATAGACACACATAAGGTAAGCAAAAATAAGGTAAGCAAAAGAAAAAAGTCCCGTGATCGCATCTTATTATAGCGTTCACGGGATTTATTTTTAGAGGAATTCTTCGTAATGTTCTTCAGCAAGCTTTTCATAAGGAACGAACCTGATGGCGGCGCTGTTGATGCAGTAACGCATACCACCGAGCTCATCGGGACCATCGTCGAAGACGTGGCCAAGATGGCTATCGCCAATTCGACTTCGGACCTCAATTCGGTGCATGTGATGGGTATTGTCTTCTAAGTATTTAACGGCTTCCTTGAATATGGGTTTTGAGAAGCTAGGCCATCCACAAGAGGACTCGAATTTATCCTTAGAATGGAATAGGGGTTCACCCGTGACGATATCGACGTAAATGCCTTTTTCAAAATGGTTCCAATATTTGTTGTTAAACGGCCGTTCAGTGGCGCTGTGTTGGGTGACTTCGAATTCAAGTTCTGTAAGCCTGTTCTTTAATTGATCCTCAGGGGGTTTAGCATACCGATGTTCATCGTGGGCAAAATCTCTCATGTCGACACTCCTTATGCGCATATAGTTAAAGTTACTAAACTTTTACCCAAAAGAAGCGTGATTACACTAAATATTTAAAATCCATTTATTTCCATATTGATTGTGGTATAATAAATAAGTAATAAATGGTTATCGGGGTTCAACTTAGGGTATTTATTTCTTGGTCGGGAGGGATCATATGGATGAAGCCTTATTGAATAAAATAGAAACGCTTAAGAATTTCATACAATCCTCAGACAACATCGTCTTTTTCGGAGGAGCTGGTGTGTCTACTGAAAGTGGCATTCCGGATTTCAGGTCTGCAACGGGTCTGTTTCAAAATAGGCTGAATCAGTCGATTCCGACTGAAAAGCTGGTTAGCCATTCGTTTTTCAGCGCTTATCCAGACATATTCTATGATTTCTATAAAAAGCACCTCGTATATCCTGAGGCGAAGCCGAATGCTGCACATCTAGCGCTCGCTAAACTGGAAAAAATGGGTAAGCTGAAGGCGGTCATCACTCAGAACATCGACGGCCTTCATCAGCTGGCAGGCTCAAAAGTCGTTTACGAGCTTCATGGCTCTGTATGGCGGAATTATTGTACAAAATGTGGAAAACCGGCGACGCTCGATGAAATCATCCACAGTGATTCCGTTCCGCTCTGTACAAGCTGCGCGGCGATGCTTAGGCCAGATGTCGTCCTTTATGAGGAAGGGCTGGACATGGCGGTTTATGATGCAGCGGTAAACGCGATCGAGGCTTGCGACATGTTGATCGTAGGCGGTAGCTCACTGGTGGTGTATCCGGCAGCAGGGTTACTGCATTACTATAAAGGAAAGAAATTGGTTTTAATCAACAAAGGCACCACTGGATATGACAGTAGAGCCGCATTACACATAGACGCGCCCATAGGCGAAGTGCTAAACCAGTGCGTTTAAAATGAAAATGGAGGAAGCAATATGAGAGCACATGACATTGAGTATCAATTATTTGGGGATGACATGCAGTTCGTGGAAATCGAGCTGGATCCAAGAGAAGCCGTGATGGCAGAAGCTGGCGCTATGATGTATATGGCGGGCGGCGTGGAAATGGAAACCGTGTTTGGCGATGGAAACGATCAAGGCGGCGGTCTTATGGGGAAACTCATGGGTGCTGGAAAACGTGTACTCACGGGTGAAAGCTTGTTTATGACACAGTTTACCAACAACAGCAATGAACCGAAAAAAGTGGCATTTGCAGCGGCTTACCCAGGAAAAATCTTCCCAGTCGACCTCACTGAATACGGTGGCAAGCTCGTCGCTCAAAAGGATTCTTATTTATGCTCAGCGAAGGGCATCAACATCGGCATCGCCTTCCAAAAGAAAATCGGCGTCGGTTTCTTTGGCGGTGAAGGCTTTATCATGCAAAAACTTGAAGGCGACGGCCTCGCTTTTTTACATGCAGGGGGTACCATCATCGAAAAGGAATTGGCTTCTGGAGAAGTCTTAAAAATCGACACAGGCTGCCTCGTGGCGCTGACCAGTACCGTGGATTATAACATCGAGATGGTGAAAGGCATTAAAAGTGCCGTGTTCGGTGGTGAGGGTTTATTCTTCGCAACCTTAAGAGGTCCTGGCAAGGTGTGGCTCCAGTCGTTACCATTCTCACGGATGGCGGACCGTATCCTTTCAAGTGCCCGTGCACACGGCGGCAGCTCTAAGGGTGAAGGCAGTGCGCTGGATTTACTCGGTGGGCTTGGTAACCTTTTAGACGGAAAATAGAATTGAAGCGACGATGTCTTATCTAAGTGACATCGTCGCTTTTTTTATGGCAATTGTTGAGTGACTGGAATTACGCGCTTAGCAGCGACACGAGCTGTTGAAGCGGTAGCATCTTTACGAGGATGGACAGCTGTGGGCCGTTACCCTGCCCAAGAACGAGGTGATAGATAATCTCGAAAAAGCGCTTTTGCAACTTGCGCCTCATTTGTCCATCATCATGGGTGACGATGTCGTAAATACGGGACATCAGATCATCTGACGACAGCTGATGGATGAAATCCGACTGGGCGATGATAAGGAACTTGAATTCATCCACCCATTGTCGCTCCATTTGTGACAGACTTTTATAGTAATCGGTGTCGAAGACCTCCTGGATGCAGGGGGATTGCTTAGACCTTAGGTTTTTCAGCCAGTAGGTTGCATAGTCACACTTTTGGTGAAACGCCCGAAGCGTTCTCTCGTCGCTAAAGTCGAACTCAGCCATGAGGTGCATGAGAAGCGTTCGGTCATATCCTAAGAGTGGCAATGTACTGGCGATACTGGAAAATTTCGGTCCGAGGTGTAGGGCGGTTTCATTGGCACGGGAAAAATCTAAGATTTCCCTGAGCCCTTCATCGAGCTGTTGATAGCTGGCCACATAGCGCTCATACTCGCTAAATAAGCGGTTCACCTCTTCATCGGTGCCAATATCAAACGCATCGCCGTGATGGTATTTCGCATAGAGAAATAGCACCAGCTCAGGTGGGTAGACGTTTAGAAGTTCTTCTGGGGTAATGAGATGACCAGTGGAGCTGGACATTTTCGCATGACTGCCTTTAAGGCCGATGAACTCGTACGGGATATAGTGAGGAGGCTCAAAGCCGAGTATGCGACGCGCGATGTCGGATGAGACGCGATAGCTACCTGTTTCTGCAGAGTGGTCACGTCCTCCGGGTTCAAAGCGTACGTTTTCATATTGCCAGCGCATGGGCCAGTCCACCTTCCAGGTGAGCTTAATGCGGTTGAAGCCCTCAAGCTCGGCAAATTCGTGATGTCCACATGTGCAGGTGTACTCGATGATGTCTTCATTTTCATCGAAATGGAGCCTATTGATGGTGTCCTTTCCGCATGAACGGCAATAAAGACTGATGGGATAATAGCTATCACGTTCGATGGGATCCCAATCCTGGGTTTTATAGGAAGTAATGATATCGTAGATTTGATGGCGATTGATCAGTGCTTCTCTGATTTGTGCTGTATACGAACCGCTTTGGTACATCTGAGACTGGTAAATAAACTCTGGGACGATTCCGAATCTAGCGAGCGCGGTTTCAAACGCTTTTTCGAAGTGCTCGGCATAAGAGGTGTGACAACCATAGGGATCTGGAACCTCACTATAGGGCATGCCGATATAGGCTTCTAAGCCTTCTGGAATATGTGGGGTGTCTGGAAGACCCGCGGGAACTTTTCTAAATCGGTCATAGTCGTCCCAAGAAAATATGAAACGCGTTTTAAAGCCTTTTTTCTTCAGTGCTTCCACGACATAATGGGTGGTGACCACTTCTCTGAAATTACCGATGTGGACATGACCTGATGGACTAATCCCTGAAGCGCAGACGATGACGTCCTCTGGATTATGGCCGGCTGTTAATTGGGTTGCAGTTAAATTTGCCCAGTGCATAAAATGCCTCCTATTATTAAATTTACAGTCCGGCTTCGGAAGTTGGTGACACGGAAGATTTATGGCTAAATTGAAGACCTTTGGCTCAAATAAAAAAACTCCCGTTCTCAAGCGTATTGCTTGAGGACGAGAGTTATTCCCGTGGTACCACCCCAATTTGCTGTATAAAAAAACAGCCTCTTCGAACACGGCGAGAATCGCTTATGCTCTATCCTGATAACGGTGGAGACCGTCACATCATCATCCCTAAGGAATCCTTGCGAAGCTCTGAGGCTTTATTCGCTCAATCGACCATTTCTCCTTCTCAGCAATACGGAGTTCTCTGTAAAACGTCTAATTAAGGTACTCTTCTCTTCATAGCCAGTTCTGCATTTATATTAATGACGATTATAAGTCAAAATATTCTGAATGTCAATATGTAAAGTAGAGCCGATCGTCCGCTCTACCAGAAAACTACATGTTCTCTTTAATGTATGACACGCATTCCTCACAGATGCAGTGCCCCTTGAACTCGATGACTTCCAGTTCATTTCGGCAAATTTTACAATATGTGTAATCGATCTTTCTGTCTGATTTACCACTATTCAACGCGGCCCCTTTAACCCCATTTTCTAAAACCTTTTGCAAATGCCCTCCCACATTTCGAATTTGGAAAAAAATGACAATCCATGTGAAGAGTATAGCATATGGGGGACAAAGTGGTCAATTTAATTTGTCAGAATTATTATATAAATTTAACTATAATAGGAATTTACTTCTTCGAATGACGTCTTATTCTCGGCTTCTGGTTATAATAATGCAGCTGATAGATCATCTCTGCATATTCTTTGATTTTAGAGAGATCAGCGTATGAGAGTTCTTTCAATTTTTCGGGATCTAAAATGGCAAAGCTTTGGCGATCAAAGGGTTTGGTGGCATAGGTCTCAACCGCATCATTAACATCGCGATCAAACATGAGCTCAAGCTTCTCATCATCACTTAAGTTGAGCACTTTTGCAAAACTATGAATTAGTTCAGGACTAGGGATTCTAGTACCGCGTTCATAGTTGCTAAACGTAGAGACTGCAATGTTTAATCTAGCAGCAACTTCCTTCTGTGTAAGATTTTTGGATTTTCGAAATTTTGCGAGTTTTTCATTAACCGCCATAATTAACCCCTAAGATAATGATATGCCTAGTGTAGCATAAGAAATGGAACACTAGGCGAAACTCGCCGAAATGTCTAATTTATGCTCTTTAATTCTTCAAAATGTCGAATTGCCGTTTTTAAATTATCAATTTGTTCATATAATCGTAGCGTTATGGAAAAGAACGGGTGATATAATCATACTGCTAGCGCACTTTCAACAAGGTTTTAAAGCTTTCACTTTTATGATAGAATAAGTAAGGAAAATGTATTTTTCCCATGTAGTGAAGTTGTCAGTTTCCATGGAGGATATTCTATGTATTTAGAGGCGATTGTTATCGGTTTGATCATCGGTTTTTTTAGAAATGGCAGACTGATGAACTTTTTTGAGGTGAAATTTAAAGGATGGACACTTAGTATCATCGCGCTTTTGATTTTTCTGATTCCCTTTGGAATTAAGCTTTTTACAGACTCAGATGTTGAGACCGCCATATATCCATTTGTTGCCATGGTCATCTGTGCGTTGATTGTCTTATTCAATTTTGAGAAAACGGGAATGAAGATCCTTTTGCTCGGTATACTGCTCAATTTAGTGGTGATGGGACTCAGTGATTTTAAAATGCCCATCGATACTGTTAAAATGGAAGCCCTCGGCTTCGGATCATTTGTTGAGTCCATGTCAGAAGGCAATGTGATCAATTATGTGGCACTGGAGCAGGCACACCCGATAAGCGCATATTTGGGAAAAATCATCGCACTTCCAAAAGTTTATCCACTCGCTAAGCTCATCAGTATCGGCGATGTGATCGTCTCTATCGGAATCGCCTGGATTATTCAGTATGAGATGTTACTATCCTCCGTAAAAACCAGAGGATCCATGCTGCAATTTTCCTATAAATCTAAGTTTAACCGCAGATAATGCTAATTTTATAGAAACCAAGAGGATGATTTCATGAATTTATTAAAAATGTTGTTTGGTGACATTAACGAAAAAGAAGTAAAAAAACTGGACAAAATCGTTGATCAAATAGAAGCGTTGGAACCGACGTACCAAATCATGAGCGATGAAGCATTAAGAGACATGACAGTGAAGCTGAAAGCGAGAATTGCAGCAGGTGAAACCACAGATGATATTTTACCGGATGCGTTTGCTGTGGCGAGAGAGGGCGCTAAACGCGCACTTGGCCTGAGAGCTTATCGGGTTCAGCTTATGGGTGGCGTCGTCCTCCATCAAGGCCGTATCGCGGAGATGAAGACAGGTGAAGGTAAGACACTGGTGGCGACACTTCCTGCTTACCTAAATGCACTTGAGGGAAAAGGCGTTCATATCGTTACAGTAAATGATTACCTCGCCATGCGTGACCGCGAATGGATGGGTAAAATATTTGAATTTTTAGGACTAACCGTGGGATGCGTCGTCCATGGTGTCGAGGGTGATGACCGAAAAAATGCCTATTTAGCCGACATCACTTACGGTACAAATAACGAGTTTGGTTTTGACTACTTAAGAGATAACATGGTGATGCGCCAAGAACGGTTGGTACAGCGTCCTTTAAATTATGCCATCGTGGACGAGGTGGACAGTATTTTGGTAGACGAAGCCAGAACACCTTTGATTATTTCTGGTGAAAGTGCAAAGTCGACGGATTTATACCGAATCGCTAACATGTTTGCACGGACGTTAAGACCTGAAGAGGATTTTAAAATCGATGAAAAGGCAAAGTCCATCGCACTGACAGATGGACTCGTTAAAGATAAATTCGGAGAAGTGGAAGAAGGCAGTGAAAACAGAAATGGTGTAAGAAAGGCAGAGCAATACTTCAGTGTCGAAAACCTTTCTGATCCGCAAAACATCGAGATTTCACATCACGTCAACCAAGCGATTAGAGCAAACTACCTCATGAAACGCGATGTGGACTATATCGTTAAAGATGGCGAAGTCATCATCGTCGATGAGTTTACAGGACGTTTAATGTATGGCCGCCGCTATTCAAACGGTCTTCATCAAGCCATCGAAGCTAAGGAAGGCATCGAAGTCAGAAAAGAATCTCAGACACTGGCGACGATCACCCTCCAAAACTACTTTAGAATGTATCGCAAATTAGCGGGTATGACAGGAACGGCGAAAACTGAAGAAGAGGAGTTCAGACATATCTATAATATGGATGTCGTCATGATTCCGACGAATCGTCCCATCGCCAGAGTCGATATGGAAGATGCGATCTACAGAAATTTAAAGGGCAAGTTCAATGCCGTTTTATCCGATATCGAAACACGTTATGCAAAAGGACAACCGATTCTCGTAGGTACCATCAGCATCGAGACGTCCGAGTTTATCAGCACGCTCCTTAAAAAGCGTGGCATCAAACATGAAGTGCTTAATGCGAAGCAGCATGAACGTGAAGCTGAAATCGTCGCCCAGGCAGGTCGATTTGGCGCTGTGACCATCGCCACCAACATGGCTGGTCGTGGTACGGACATCGTGCTGGGGGGTAATCCAGAGTTCTTAGCAAAACGGGACATGCTTAAAAAAGGCTATGAAGAGCATCTCGTGAACCTCGTCGCAAGCCCGATTACCTATAATCATCCAGAGATCATCGAAGCAAAACCCATCTATGAAGAAATTTATCAGCAGCATAAGCGCATAACCGATGAAGAAGCTGAAAAGGTAAAAGCGGTCGGTGGATTACACATCATCGGTACAGAACGTCATGAATCCCGTCGAATTGATAATCAGCTTAGAGGCCGTGCAGGCCGTCAAGGCGACCCAGGTTCAACACAGTTTTATATTTCATTTGAGGATGACCTGATGCGTCTCTTCGTTAGTGAAAGTGCGAAATCGATGGTTGAAAAGCTCGGCTTTGATGAAGATATGCAGCTGGAAAACAAACTGCTCACGAAAGCCATCGAAAATGCTCAATCCAAAGTAGAAGGCAGAAACTTCGGCATCAGAAAGCACGTCCTTCAGTATGACGACGTTATGAATAAGCAACGTGAAATTATCTACGGTCAGCGTAACAAGGTTCTTCATGGTGAAGATTTAAGAGATAGCGTCATGTCCATGATCGAGAAGGTTATCGACAGAACCATTCCGATGTTCACAGAAGGGTATAAATATCCGGAAGAGTGGGATTTAGAAGGGCTGTTTAATCACCTACACCCGATTTTCTTACCTCAGGGTGCCGTGAAAATTAAGGATGAGGATATCGAGCGTCTCACCGTGGCATCCTTAAAAGAGATGATTTTCGAGAAAGCCAAAGCTTTATATGCTCAGAAAGAGGAAGAAATTGGTCTTGATCGCATCAGAGAAGTAGAGCGTGCCATTCTATTACGCGTGGTGGACATGCACTGGATAGACCATATCGATGCCATGGATGACCTTAAGCAAGGGATCGGGCTTAGAGCCATCGGACAGCAGGATCCTGTTCAAGCCTATAAGATGGAAGGCTTTGACATGTTTGATGAGATGATATCAAACATTCAAGAAGAGACCGTAAAGGCACTATTCCATGCGACGATTCAAACGGAAACAGAGCGTAAGGTCGTGGCAAAAATCACGAATACTTCGGGTTCGGGAGATGCTGCGGTGACAAAGAAGCCAGCAAAATCCGATAAAAAGGTAGGCCGTAACGATCCGTGTCCTTGCGGCAGTGGTAAAAAGTATAAGAAATGCCACGGCGCGAACATCGATGAAGAATAGCAAATAAAACATTAAAGAGGCCAGGTTGGGCATTCCCGATACTGGCCTCTCGTGAGCTAGAAAAATTGAAGGAGGCCCAATCTATGATCATATTAGAACGTTTGAGTAGAGAGGTTAAAAAACTAAAGGCGAACATCGCTGAGCTTGAGGTGTCACTTTGACCTTGCAAATGCCCGTTACAGAATAGAAGAAATCGAAATGGACATGACAGCACCCGATTTTTGGAACGATAATGAGTCGGCACAGACCAAGCTTAAGTTTCAAAAGGCACTAAAGGGAAAGGTTGAAAAATATGAATCCTTATATGGCCAAGCGGAAGAAATTGAAGGCCTAATGGAGATGATGCTCGCCGATGGTGATGATTCCATGGAAGCAGACATGGAGTCGGATTATAAGGTGCTAGAAGAAAGCTATGAAAAGCTGCTGCTGGAAACGCTTCTCAAAGGTGAGTTCGATTCTAACAATGCCATCCTTACGATTCATGCAGGATCGGGCGGCACAGACGCTCAGGACTGGGCGGCAATGCTTCTTCGTATGTATAAGCGGTGGGGAGAGCAGCATGACTATAACGTAAAAATGCTGGATTTGCAAGACGATACGGAAGCGGGCATCAAATCGGCGACGCTGCTGTTCGAAGGGCTTAACGCCTATGGATTCTTAAAGTCGGAAAAAGGCGTTCACCGAATCGTCCGTATTTCTCCTTATGATTCGTCGGGTAAGCGTCACACGTCATTTGCCTCAGTGGATGTTATGCCTGAGCTGGATGATTCGGTGACCATCGACATCAACCCAGTGGATCTTAAAATCGATACCTTCCGTTCATCTGGCTCAGGTGGACAGCACGTCAACACCACGGACTCTGCTGTCAGAATCACACACTTGCCAACTGGCGTCGTGGTTTCCTGCCAAAGTGAGCGCTCACAGATTTCAAACCGTGCCACAGCCATGAAGATGCTCACAGCAAAACTGATTGAGCTAAAAGAACGTGAGCATAAGGATAAGATAGAAGATTTGGCGGGCGATTACTCTCAAATCACATGGGGAAGCCAAATCCGCTCATATGTCTTCCATCCTTACAACATGGTAAAAGACCATCGAACCAACGCAGAGATGGGAAATATACAAGCTGTTATGGATGGGGAACTCGACTTGTTCATCGACGCTTATTTAAAGGAGGCCAGTTCACATGCCATTAGAGTCAACTGATGCATTTACAACATTAATTATTAAGCAGCTCGCAAATGAGCTATCACTTAAAACTTCACAGGTTGAAGCCACGATTGCACTTATCGATGAAGGAAACACCATTCCTTTTATCGCACGTTATCGTAAAGAGGTTACCGGTGGCATCAGCGATGAAGTGCTGAGAAATTTTGATGATCGCCTTAAATACCTTAGAAATTTACAAGCGCGAAAAGAAGAAGTCATCCGCATTATAGAAGAACAGGGAAAGCTCACGCCAGAGCTACGTGCTGATATCGAAAAAGCAACCGTTCTTCAAACGGTTGAAGACCTCTATCGTCCCTTTAAGCAGAAGAAAAGTACCCGTGCTTCAAAAGCCATCGAACGTGGACTTGAGCCACTGGCCGATATCATTTGGGCACAAAATCTGATGGAAGGCTCGCTGGAAGCGCTAGCTGAAACCTACATCGATCCGGAAAAAGAGGTTCACACGGTTTCAGATGCCCTCGCTGGCGCCATGGATATCGTCGCAGAGCGCATCTCTGATGATCCGGAGCACCGTGCATTTATCCGCAAGCTCAATTTGACCAGTGGCGTCATCGAATCAGTGGCCACTGATGAAACGCAGCCATCGGTTTACGAGATGTACTATAAGTATTCGGAGCCCGTTTCAAAGGTTGCCAACCATCGCGTGTTAGCACTTAATCGTGGCGAAAACGAAAAGATGCTCAAAGTTAAGCTCGTCAGCCCCGATGCGGTTATATTAGAAAAGCTGGAGCAAGCGGTCGTCACGAATCCAAAGGCGATCACCACCGCCTATCTGAAGCAAGCGATGGAAGATGCATATAAGCGGTTAATTTCGCCTTCCATCGAGCGTGAGATTCGAAACATGCTCACAGAGCACGCTGAAGAGGAGGCCATAAAAGTCTTCGGTAAGAATACGAAATCCTTGCTTCTCGTGGCACCAGTGAAGGACATGCGCGTTCTCGCCATTGACCCAAGCTACCGTACAGGCTGCAAGCTTGCTGTCCTCGACGAAACGGGCAAGCTATTAGAGTATGCGACGATCTACCCGAACGCCCCACAGAATAAGGTAGAAGAGTCGAAGGCTAAGCTGACAGAACTCATTAAGAAGCATAAAATCAACATCATCCCCATCGGAAATGGTACAGCCTCTAGAGAAACGGAGCAGCTCATCGCCGGACTGATCAGCACACTAGAGGAAGAGGTGTATTACACCATCGTCAGTGAAGCGGGTGCATCGGTTTATTCAGCTTCAAAATTAGCAACAGAAGAATACCCTGACATCGACGTTTCCATCAGGGGTGCGATTTCCATCGGTAGACGCCTCCAGGATCCACTGGCTGAACTGGTCAAAATCGATCCGAAGAGCATCGGGGTCGGTCAGTATCAGCATGATGTCAACCAAAAACGTTTAGAAGAGCAGCTGAAAAATGTCGTAGAGGACTGCGTAAACAGTGTCGGCGTCGACCTAAACACGGCCACGCCATCATTGCTCAGCTATGTATCGGGAATTTCGAGTACGCTTGCTAAAAACATCGTGGCCTATCGCGATGAAAACGGCCGTTTTAAATCGCGTAAGGAACTGATGAAAGTCAAACGTCTCGGCGATAAGGTCTATCAGCAAGCCGTCGGCTTCTTAAGAATACCGAAAGCCACGAATCCGCTGGATAACACAGCCGTACACCCGGAAACATATGAGGCCACCACCAGACTGCTGGCGCTGTTAGGCTATTCCATGAAGGATGTTGAAAGTGGCGAGGTGAAGAACATCGCCGATAAGGTCATCCTCGCATCCGGTATGATGGGTAACCAGACAGACAGTGCAAAATACGAAGCCGGACTCGCTAAGCTCTCCGCCCAACTGGAAATCGGCGTGCTGACACTAAAGGATATAATAGAAGAAATAAAAAAACCGGGGCGTGATCCCCGCGAGGAAATGCCGCGTCCGATCTTTAGAAGTGACGTTCTTAAAATGGAAGACCTGGCAGTGGGCATGGTTATGAACGGCACCGTGCGTAACGTCGTCGACTTTGGCGCGTTCGTCGACATCGGCGTGAAGCAGGATGGCCTCGTCCATATCTCTGAGATTTGTGATCGCTTCATTAAGCATCCGATGCAGGTTCTTTCGGTGGGGGATAACGTGAAGGTGCAAATCATCACGCTGGATCTCGTGAAGAATAAAATAGGCCTTACGATGAAAAACATTAAAGAGTGATGGATTTTCGCGTGACAATCCCGTAAAAACAGTGCTATAATTTATTTAGTGACTCGAAACATATCAAGGGGGACAACATGTTATTCATTAAAAACGCAAAAGTTTATACCATGGCTGGCGAGATCATCGAAGGCGGATGCATCCTCGTAGAAAACGGCAAAATCAAGGAAGTGGGCACTGATTTAGTGGCACCACTGGATGCGGAAATTATCGATGCAACCGGTAAAAATGTATTCCCAGGCTTTATCGACGCTCACTGCCACATCGGTATGTGGGAAGAGGGCATCGGATTTGAAGGTGCCGATGGCAATGAAATGACTGATCCCATCACACCACATCTTCGTGCAATCGACGCCATCAACCCTAGAGACGAAGCATTTCCAAATGCCATTAAAGGCGGCGTCACCACAGCAGCCACTGGTCCAGGAAGTGCAAATGTCATCGGCGGAAGCTTTTCAGTGATCAAGCTTCATGGTGAGCGCATCGACGATATGATTTTAGTTGAAAATCTGGCGATGAAATGCGCATTTGGTGAGAATCCAAAACGCGTCTATAATGATAAAAAGATGATGCCTTCCACACGTATGGGTACGGCGGCTAAACTAAGAGAAACATTGGCGAAAGCCGTAGAGTACAGAAATAAAAAGGTTGCGGCAGGTGATGACGCCAGCAAGCTACCCGCTTATGACATGAAGCTCGAGGCCATGTTACCAGTTGTGAATAAAGAGATTCCACTGAAGGCACATGCCCATAGAGCGGATGATATCTTTACCTCTATCAGAATCGCAAAAGAGTTCGATGTGAAGCTCACACTTGAGCACTGTACCGAGGGTCATCTCATCGCTGAGCATCTGGCAAAAGAAGGCTATCCAGCGATTATTGGACCTTCGTTCGGAAACAAATCCAAGTTTGAGCTTAATCAAAAGACATTCGATACACCTGGTGTGATGCATAAGGCAGGCGTTAAAATCGCCATTATGACGGACAGCCCGGTGATTCCACTTGAGTACTTGCCGATGGCCGCTGCACTTGCGCATAAAGCAGGTCTCGATGAGATGGAAGCCCTGAAGTGTATCACCATCAATCCGGCGGAAATCCTCGGGGTTTCTGATCGTATCGGTTCTATCGAAGCTGGAAAGGATGCCGATATCGTCATCTGGGATGGTCATCCATTTGACCTTCAGGCGAAAGTGGATTATGCGCTCGTCGATGGTAAAGTGGCTTATAAGCGTGGTTAATCAGAAAAAATAGTGTAATAAAACCTTTCTTCTAACGCTTTTCATGTAATGTTGTTAGAAGGAAGGTTTTCTTTTTGATAAATTGATAAATCGGTTGATTTAGGATACAATATAGTGAGATTTTATGACTGTATTTGAATTGAGGCAGGGATTCTGCCTGAAGGGAGTAAAAATGAACACTAGACTCGAGCGGTTAGAAGACACACAGCGCTTCGCCGAACGACTTTTAACCTATATTCATAAAGGTACTGTCATCTGCTTAACGGGAGATTTGGGTGCGGGAAAAACCACATTGACGCAGTTTTTATGTACTGCGTTAGGGGTGGATGATTATGTTACCAGTCCTACCTTCACGCTCATGAATACCTATGAAGGGATGCTACGCGGTGAGAAGATCGAAATCCACCATTTCGATGTGTATCGCATTTTTGATCCGGATGAAATGTTCGAAATTGGATTTGAGGACTTTTTATATGGAGAGGGGATCTGCATCGTCGAGTGGGCAAATTTGGTATCGGATTTTATACCTAAGGATGCCATTTGGATCGAGCTTAAACTCGGTGATGAGGGCGTTAGAGAAGCACTTGTTAAAGGAAACGAGGTGAACGCATGAAGGTGTTAGTGATCGACACCTCTTCCATGGCTGCCAGTACAGCTATTTTTGAGGACCAAACGCTTATAAAGGAGTGTTTCCTCGATACGAAGGAAACCCATTCCCAAAAGATAATGCCACTTGTAGACGAAGTGATGACGCATACGCAGACGAAGGTGAGCGAAATCGATGCCTATTATGTTTGTGAGGGTCCGGGGTCGTTCACCGGCGTTCGAATCGGTATCGCCACTGCAAAAGGCCTCGCCCAACCGTTTGGAAAACCCATATACGGTTTTTCCAGCATGTTTCTGATCGCCAGTGGTTTTAAGGGCGTCAGTGGGCTGATTATCCCTATGATCGATGCAAAACGCATGGACGTGTATTATGGCGTTTATGAATGGCAGGGTGAAGTGCTCGCCACCCTCGAGGAGGGTGTGGAGCCATTGGAAACGCTTTTGGTGGCACTTCAGGATAAATATCCGAATCAGGACCTGCTTTTCGCTGGCGATGCGCTGACGGCATATCCAGCGGTATTTGAGAATCCACAGATTTTAGGAGAATCCGCTTCCTTAATCTTCGCAAGTGAAGCAGACAGAATCCCTAGGGCGGGGAGAATCGCCATAAGCTCAGTGGTGACGCCTGAATCAGCATCGGTTCATACCATTCGGGCCAACTACATGAGAAAGTCTCAAGCAGAAAGGGATCAATCCCATGCTTAATACACGAAAAATGACACTGGCAGATGTACCGCGCGTTCATGCGATTGAAACGGCATCGTTTCAGACCCCTTGGTCAGAGGAGGCGTTTCATAAAGAGCTGACTGAAAACACCCTGGCAATCTACCTCGTTCTTGAACTGGATGGCGAAATCATCGGTTTCGGTGGCATGTGGCTGATTATGGATGAAATTCATATCACGAACATCGCCATCGCGCCTGAGGTTCGCCGAAAGGGTTATGGGGATAGACTGGTAGAGGCCATGGTAAACTATGGACTTGAAAATGGATTTAAACACATGACGCTTGAGGTGCGTGTGGGAAATGCGCCTGCCATCGCCTTATATGAAAAGGTTGGCTTTAAAGGCGTTGGAAAGCGTCCGAAGTATTACATTGACACCGGAGAAGATGCGCTGGTCATGTGGAAGGAGTTGTGATGGCTAATATGGAAAATAAAAATATCATCACCTTGGCCATAGAGACCTCATGTGATGAAACGGCATGTGCGGTGCTTAGAAATGGACGAGAAGTGCTGGCGAATGAGGTGCATACACAAATCGACATTCACCAGACATTTGGTGGCGTCGTTCCTGAGATTGCCTCACGAAATCATCTGGATAAAATATCTGAAATCATCGAAAGAGCGCTTGAACAAGCCGGTGTTGGTTTTGATGATGTGGATGAAATTGCCGTGACCTATGGTCCTGGCTTAGTCGGCGCGCTTTTAGTGGGTCTATCCACTGCCAAGGCTTTAGCTTATGCGCTAGAAAAGCCCCTTATTCCAGTGAACCATATTGAAGGACACATCGCAGCGAATTATATCGCCCATCCAGATCTGAAACCGCCGTTTGCCTGTCTGATCGTCTCGGGAGGCCATACGCATCTCGTAGATGTGAAGGACTATACCACTTTCGAAATTATCGGTAGAACGCGGGATGACGCTGCAGGTGAAGCCTTTGATAAGATCGCGAGGACGCTGGGGCTTGGTTATCCTGGCGGTCCAATCGTAGATAGACTTGCAAAAGAGGGCAACCCCATGGCCATCGATTTTCCGAAGGCCATGATGGACCAGGACCATCTGGATTTTAGCTTCAGTGGGTTGAAATCGGCCGTGCTTAACTACCTTAATAGCTGTAGGATGAAGCAAGTCGAAATCAATGTGCCAGATGTATGCGCTAGCTTTCAGCATGCCGTAATTGAGGTGCTGAAGGCGAAAGCGGCACAAGCCCTTTCCCAGACAGGTTATGATACGCTGGTCTTAGCGGGGGGTGTCGCGGCGAATAGCGGGCTGAGAGCATCACTTGGTCAGTTAAAGGGCATAAAGCTTTACTATCCGCCCATCAGCCTGTGTACGGATAATGCGGCCATGATCGCCTGTGCGGGCTATTATCAAGCACGAGCAGGACAAAGCGGTTCACTCGCCACAAACGCGGTGCCGAATCTGAAAATCGGCGAGAAAAAATATGAATAATCTATGAACAAAATGGGACGAGAGTCCCATTTACTTTTTTATATGAAAACCTCATGTTTTTTTACGAAAAACACATTATGTAAACCAAGTTGTCAGCGGAATATTCATGTATTAATTTTAGTACATTTGTGGATAGACTTGTGGATAGTGTGGAGAAGCGCCTATTTTCTAAAAAGGGTTTTGATAACTTTGTGGATAAACACGTGAAAAAGGGTGGATAAGTGCCTTTACTTGTGGACTAAATGTATTATATGCATAACCAGTAAATAAAATACACCCATTTATGACGGAATAATGGTCTACATAATTAACGATGTGTTAACCCACTGTACCCGGTATAATGAACATAAAAAAATGAGCCTATCTCTAGACTCATATTTCGTATTCTAACCTTCAATGCCTAAACTGTTCAAGTAATTCATAATATCAGCAATTGACGTGAATTCTTCTGCAACTTCGTCTGGAATCTCGACTTCGAATTCGTCTTCAATCGCCATGATAATTTCAACAGCGTCAATCGAGTCGATATCCATGCTATCAAATGAGGTATCTTGCTTGATATCACTCGAATCGATAACACTGAGTTGCTCCACGATAATTGCCTTTATTTTCTTAAACATAGGTACCTCCCAAAAATTCTGAAAATGCATGTGTGCCTTACTTAAATCTAATTATAAAGAAAAAAACGGATTTGTCTACAAGCTTTTTAGTGTTAATGGACTAGGACTTCTGAACAAATCATAATAATTCTAATAATTCGTCCAATTCAGAATAGAGTCTTTCGATTTGCCCTTTCTGCTTATTAATCGCTTGTTGGGTTTCCTGTGATTTGATAGGGTCTGAATAGACCTCTGGCTCACATAATGCCATTTCAAGCGCGTGGAGTGCTTCTTCACTGGTGGCAATCGCTTTTTCCAGATCGCTTAAAGCGGTTTTTTGGCGTTTTACCTCTGCCTTTTGCTCTTTTTCCTTACGCTGGAGTTCCTTTTGCTTCGTTTTCGTAAGTCCTGAATCCGCAGGAACATCAGCGACAGGCGCTTCCTGCTCGATTTTCTTTTGCTGGTAATAATCGTAATTGCCCCAGAACACCTCAATCCCCCCTGGTGAAAGCTCAAAGACCTTCGTGCAAATCTTATTTAGAAAGTAACGGTCGTGGGAAATGGTGATGAGGGTGCCGTCGTAGTTTAATAGCGCTTCCTCTAAGGTTTCTTTTGCATATAAATCCAAATGGTTGGTTGGCTCATCTAAAAACAAAAGATTCGATGTCGAAAGCATCAGCTTTAATAAAGAGACGCGGCCACGTTCTCCGCCGCTAAGCATCCCGATGCGTTTTTCGATATCGTCACCGGTAAAGAGAAAGGCGCCCAGTAGGTTTCTGACTTCTGTAAGGGATAGCTTAGGGTTGTCATCGTGAATTTCTTCCAGCACCGTATTATCCAGGTTCAGGTTGTTCAGTTCCTGATCGTAATACCCAGGCACCACATGATGTCCCCAGACGAGCTCGCCTAAATCGGGCTTAAGCTCACCCAGTAGGATTTTAAACAAGGTGGTCTTTCCGACGCCGTTTGGACCGATTAATCCGATTCGGTCGCCCTTATAGACCTCGAAGGATACATCGTGGAAAACCTCCTTTGAACCATAGGTCTTGCCTAACGTTTTGACGGCGAGGACATCCTTTCCGCTTTTATAGCCCGACTTCAGGTCGATCTTAAAATGGGCTTTAAACAACTTAGGTTGCTCGATGATTTCCATGTGGGCCAAGCGCTTTTCTCTCGACTTAGCGCGCTTCGCAAGCTTTTCGGTACCACGCTCTTTGAATTTTCGAATCAGGGTTTCTTGTTTATTCAGTTCCCTTTGCTGCGATTCGAATTTTTTAAGTTCCGCCTCATAAGCTGCCTTTTTTTGCTTGATAAAATCGGAGTAATTGCCGTTATAGGCGGTCAGCTCGCAATCTTCAATCTCAAAAACGCGCGTGACGATTTGATCTAAAAAGTAACGGTCATGGGAAATCATAATAAGCGTTCCAGGATAGTCCTTTAGAAACCCCTCAAGCCATTTGATGGCGGCGATGTCGAGGTGGTTGGTCGGTTCGTCCAGAAACAGGATGTCCGGACGCTTTAAAAGAAGCCTCGCCACACCCACGCGCGATTTCTGTCCGCCGCTCAGCTGATTAATCGGCCTAACGGTTTCCTCTTCAGTGAAGCCGAGTCCCGTAAGCACGCCTCTAATTCGGCTGCTGATGGAGTATCCGTCCAGTTTCTCGAACGTCTCCTGAAGAATGCTGTAGGCATTCATGGTTTCCTTAGAGTGATCCTCGTGCATCTTTTGTTCCAATGCGCGCATTTTCAGCTCTAATGCGTAAACCTCAGCAAAGACTTCTTCACAGTAATCAAAAGCGCTGTGCGTATAATCGAGATTCGTATTTTGTTCGAGATAACCAACCGTCAAGTCCTTCGCAAAAAAGAGGTCACCCGAATCCTTTGATTCGATTCCCATGAGGATCTTCATCAAGGTCGTCTTACCAGCGCCATTGACACCGATCAGACCGATTTTATCCTTTGCGTTAATCGTGAAGCTGATATCTTCTAATAAGGGTTCTATTCCAAAGGCCTTATTTAGGCCGGTACAAGAAAGTGCGATCATGAGAACCTCTAAATAAAAATTTAACTAAAATGCATAAGTCACTAGATATTATAACGTAAATCGTTTAAAATAAAAAGAGATTCGAGAGGCTAAATGCCTTGTTAACTATTTGACAGACTTTGACATAAAATGTTATAATACACTATACTACTTTTAATGAAGAGGTGTGAAAATGAAAGATAAAAATATCTCAGTTGCAGTAATCAGACGCTTGCCCAAATACCATCGATACTTAAAGGAGATGTTAGATAACGATATCAAAAGAATCTCTTCTAAAGAATTGAGTAAGATGATCGGATTCACCGCTTCACAAATCAGACAAGACCTGAACAACTTTGGTGGCTTTGGACAACAAGGTTACGGTTATAATGTAGAAGATCTTTATAATGAAATAGGTAAAATATTAGGGCTTACGAGAAACTATAATGTCGTCATCGTTGGCGCAGGAAATTTAGGGCAAGCACTGGCTAACTACTCTAGTTTCGATAAGCTTGGCTTTAAATTGAAAGCGATGTTCGATGTTAACCCAAAACTCATTGGTTTAAAAATCAACAATGTCGAAGTTCACGATATGGATAAGTTTGAAGACTTCGTTAAAGCAAACGACATTGAAATCGTCTACATATGCACAAGCAGAGATGGTGCGCAGGATGTCGCCGATAAGATTCAAAAGACGCCGATTAAAGCCATTTGGAACTTTGCACCGATTGATCTGAAAATCAAATCGGATGTCATCGTGGAAAATATCCATTTGATCGATAACCTTTTAACAGTTTCTTACTTCTTAAAAGGAAGAATGGAATAATATTAAGTTCAGAATAAAAAAAGTGCAAACAGCGGGATAAGGGATGACCTTATCCCTTTTTTTTGATAAAATAATGGATAGGGATTGTCACAAATGGGATTTTATTAAAATTTAGGGAGGTAACAAAATGAAAGAAGTCGTTATCGTTAGCGCGGTACGTACAGCCATCGGTTCATTTGGTGGTTCACTTAAAGACATTACACCAGCTGAACTGGGATCTACCGTCATCAAAGGTGCACTTGAGAAAGTCGGTCTTGCACCAGAAAAGGTCGATGAGGTCATTTTAGGCTCTGTCATCCAAGCGGGTTACGGACAAGGCGTCGCTAGACAGGCGTGGATCAAAAGCGGTTATCCTGTGGAAGTGCCATGTACAACCATCAACATGATTTGTGGTTCTGGTCTTAAAGCGGTTTCTATGGCATATCAATCAATCATGGCAGGTTCGAATGATATCGTCGTCGCAGGTGGCACTGAGAATATGAGTATGGCACCTTACCTTATTAAAAGTGGCCGTTGGGGTCAACGCATGGGTAATGGTGAGCTTTATGATACCATGGTTATGGACGGCCTCTGGGAAGCGTTCAATAACTATCATATGGGTATGACGGCAGAAAACATCGTTGCGCAGTGGGGATTAACCCGTGAAGAGCAAGATGAACTCGCCTTCAACTCACAAAGAAAAGCAGCTGCGGCAAGAGCAACTGGTCGCTTCAAAGATGAGATCATCCCTGTTATGTTACCAAATCGCAAAGGCGACCCGATTCCTTTTGCCGATGATGAATATATTAAAGAAACCACTATAGAGAAGCTTGCGGCGCTTAAACCGGCTTTTAAAAGAGACGGCGGCTCTGTAACAGCAGGTAATGCATCAGGGATCAATGACGGTGCGTCTGTGGTGGTGGTCATGAGCAAAGAAAAGGCAGACGAGCTAGGTCTTAAACCATTATGTACCATCGTTTCGCATGCATCTGCAGGCGTCGATCCAAAAATCATGGGTATCGGTCCAGTACCTGCAACTAAAAAAGCGCTCGAAAAAGCGGGATTAACGGTTGCTGACCTCGATTTGATCGAAGCAAATGAAGCGTTTGCAGCCCAAGCACTCGCAGTGGGTAAAGAACTTGGTTTTGATCCTGAGAAAGTAAATGTCAATGGCGGCGCAATCGCGCTTGGCCATCCAATTGGGGCTTCAGGTAATCGAATTTTAGTAACGCTTATTCATGAACTTGGAAAACGCGAAGGATCGTATGGTCTTGCTACATTATGTATCGGCGGCGGAATGGGAGAAGCGTTAATCATTAAAAGAGCATAGCATTCAAGTGAAGTTATTAGTGAATATGGAAGATTTAGCGATTGAATGAAGGAGTATTATGGCGAACTACACACGTGAAATTTCACATATGTTGGACAGGCTTTATACAAAGGTTCTTTCGCAAGATAAGAACGGTTATTATCGGAAAACCATGAAGACCAAGCTCAATCTAGCGGAAATGCTTTTGCTTCGGCATGTGGGGATTGAAGGTGAAGTAAAGCTGAACCATCTCATCAAGGTTTTAGAGGTAGACCGGAATTTCGTTACGACCACAGTTAATCGTTTGGTAGGCATGAAGGTTTTAACGAAAAGACCGGATACTTCCGATGGCAGAATTCAAATGGTTTCCATGACACCCTCTGGTAGGGAGCTTTACTTGGCGTTAGCTGAAGAGCAACGTAAAGAGCTTGCGTTCATACTCGATGATATTACCATTAACGAAGAAAAAACCATTCTGAAGTTTATCAGTAAAATCGTCCAGTTTCACACGGAGAAGTATGAAATTAAATAATGTCCAGAACCCTCGGTTGTTTTAGGCGAAAAAAAAGAGTCCCAAATCTGGGACTCTTTTAATTTTTTTATTATTGTGCTTGTGGAGCGTCTACTGGGCAAACATTTGCGCAAGCGCCACAATCAATGCAATCAGCGCTGATCACGTAGATGCTATCGCCAGCTGAAATTGCGTTTACTGGACACTCTGCTTCGCAAGCGCCACAAGAGATGCAAGAATCGTTAATTACGTACATAATGAACCTCCTCATAGTCTAGGGTGCTTTCGTCACCCGGTGATACCTCATTATAATACCCCTTACATTTAACAAACAACGAAAAAAAGCGGAAAATGGACGGAAAGTGATGATGTACAATGAAAATCATTATTAATGTGATGAAGTGAGTATTCATGCATTGCGGCGAAAGAGGTTTCAGAATTTTCAGATTATTAAAGGTTATAAAATTAGAATTTATTCATATTTGCTTATAAGTATGAAAGATGTGACTTTTCAACAGTGGGCATTTTATGTCCAGCAGGGCATAAAAAATCCGTGTACCTGTTGCAAAAAGTTTATAGATTTACCCATCATTATGGTTTACACTATAGGTGGATTGTGTTAAGATTAAAGCGTTAACGGGATTAGTATTTTTTTAACAATCTCAAAACGTGAAGCATTAGACCGAAAGGTCCCATTATCATTTTAAAGGAGATGTTTGAAATGAGCTACATTCATGAGGTATTTGAGCAAGTAAAAGCAAGAAATTCAGAGCAACCAGAGTTTCTGCAAACAGTTGAAGAAGTATTCAAATCATTAGAGCGTGTAATCGAAAAGCATCCTGAGTATGTAAAAGCTAATCTGCTCGCGAGAATGGCAGAGCCAGAAAGACAAATTATCTTTAGAGTACCTTGGGTAGACGATGCTGGTAATCTTCACGTCAACAGAGGATTTAGAGTTCAATTCAACGGCGCTATCGGACCTTACAAAGGTGGTATCAGATTCCACAAATCAGTAAACCTTAGCATCATCAAATTCTTAGGTTTCGAGCAAACTTTCAAAAACTCTTTAACTGGCTTACCAATCGGTGGCGGTAAAGGTGGATCTGACTTCGATCCAACTGGCAAATCTGATGCTGAAGTAATGAGATTCTGCCAAAGCTTCATGACAGAGCTTTACAGACACATCGGTCCAGACGTGGACGTTCCTGCTGGCGACATCGGCGTTGGCGGTAGAGAAGTTGGCTATATGTATGGTCAATATAGAAGAATCAAAGGCGCATTCGAAAATGGCGTTTTAACTGGTAAAGGATTATCTTACGGTGGTTCATTAATCAGACCTGAAGCAACTGGTTTCGGCGTCACTTACTTTACAAGAGAAATGCTTAAAGCTAATGGCGAAAGCATTAAAGGTAAAACATTTGCACTTTCAGGATTCGGTAACGTATCTTGGGGTACTGCACTTAAAGTTACTGAGCTCGGCGGAAAAGTTATCACGATTTCTGGTCCAGATGGATACGTTTACGATGAAGCTGGCTTAAATAAAGAAAAAATCGATTTCATGACGGTTCTTAGATCTTCAGGTAAAGATATCGTTGCACCATATGCGGATCAATTCCCAGGCGCTAAATTCTTCGCTGGTCAAAAACCATGGGTTGTTAAGGCAGACGTCGTAATCCCATGTGCTACACAAAACGAAATCAGAATTGATGACGCGAAGCAAATCGTTGCTAATGGCACTAAGTTTGTTTGCGAAGCGGCTAACATGCCATGTACTAACGAAGCAATCGACTACTTCATGGAGCATGGCGTAATCGTTGGACCATCTAAAGCAGCTAATGCTGGTGGTGTTGCAACTTCAGCGCTTGAAATGAGTCAAAACTCTATGAGATACTCTTGGACTGCAGAAGAAGTTGATGCTAAACTTGACCAAATCATGGTTAACATCCACAAATCTTCAGCTGAAGCTGCTGAGAAATACGGCTTAGGTTACAACCTCGTTGCAGGTGCTAACATTGCTGGTTTCTTAAAAGTTGCTGAAGCGATGATGCAACAAGGTAACTACTAATAAGACTCGCTTAGGCGAAAAGTATAGGAAGCGGAACCCTGATAGGGTTCCGTTTTTATTTATGGTCGGCTATTGATACGTTTTATAAATAAGTCACTATAAAAAATCTGCATATTGTATAATTGGTGTCGTTTGTTATAATTGACTTATGAAAAAGTTATAAATAGGAGGTCAAAGTGATTAACGAATCAAGCGTCCATTTACAGGAGGTACTAGCCCTTCCCTTATTTGAATCATCAAAGCTACTAACGACACATGAGCAGCTGTCTCATCTCGTGACATCAGTGAATGTTATGTTAGATAAAGAAATCATCGAGTGGATTGGGCAAGATGGGCAAGTCATTTTGACCACCGGTCAAATATTTGAAAAACTATCGGCAGCAGAGCAAATCGAGCTGTTTAAAGCCATCGCAGAAAAAAATGTGGCTGCGGTATTCGTGAAGATTACCCCTTATATCGAGGCGCTTCCGCCTGAGGTAATCGCCGTTTGTTCGGAAATAAATCTACCGGTCATCGACCTGGCATATGAGGTCTCATTTACCGAGATTTTCTCTACCGTTTATAACCTCATGTTCGAAAGACAATCCGCGGTTCTTCAGCGCGTGGAAAATCTCCATAAAGATACCATGAATGTGGTTGTCAGTGGTGGCAACATCGATGATATTCTAAAGAGTATCCATAAAACCATCGCGTCCCCTGTGTTTATCAGAGATTACTACTTCGAGGACACCCATTTTCTTAAGAGCGCATTTGAAGACGACTATGCGCTACTGTATGAAAATATCGAAGGTGTCCAGCTGGATATGAAAAACTCTAAAATCGTTTGGGATACTGTGGTATTTAAAGAGCGCGAAATAGAGCGTCTAATCGTCCCGATCTTCGTAAAGAATCAGGTGTTTGGTCATATCGTCACATATGGTAAGGCTCATGCCATTTCAAACTACGATAAGCTAGGCCTCGAGGCAGCTTCAAATATCATCGCCCTCGAGTTTTTAAAGAAAATCTCCGTTCAGGAAGTGGAGAATAAATATAAGCTCGAGTTTTTTGACGATTTGATATCGCTGGATGAAATTAGACGATCAAAGGCTGTGGAACGCGCTTCAAACTTCAGGTTTTCAGAGGGTTCCTATTATGCGATTTTGGATATTAACGTCTACAGTAAAAATAATGGGGACGATAGTGAGCGCTCGTTGAAAGTGGCCTATCTCACCGAAATGATCTGTAAGGATATGGGACGCGCCTACATGATTCTCAACAAAAGCGACCGGATTTACCTCCTCGTCATGTTGAAGGAGAACGAAGGCACTGCGGTTATTCGAAAGTATGCCCGCTATATCTACGATCTGCTGAGGTCGAAGATGAAAAAATACCACACCCAAATCGGTGTGGGCAGGGTCTATAAAGGCCTTGGCAATGTGCATAAGAGCTTACAGGATGCCACTAAAGCGCTGGAAGCAGCCATGTTTTACATCGGTGAGGACGTCGTTTTATTCGAGGAGATGGGCATCTATAAGATTCTTTCGAATACGGCGATTAAAAATGAACTGGAAATGTTCTATAAGGACATTTTAGAACCGCTAACCCAATACGATCAAAGAAAAGACACGGAGCTCGTGAAGACGCTCGAAGTCTACTTTGAATGTAATGGCAATCTCAAGAAAATGTCTGAGAGCCTATACACCCACTATAATACGGTTTTATACCGATTGAGCCGGATTCAGGAAATTATGAAGATCGATTTGGAAAAGGAAGAGCATCGTTTTGCAGCTCAAACGGCTCTTAAAGTCCACAAAATCATGAAAATCGTCTAGTGGTGGACTAAAAATAGACGTTTTCTCATTAAAATAGAGGGTAAGATAATAAGACTCGTCTATACCTTGATGATTTAGTTGGAGGAAGCCATGATGACCAATCAAGAAATTTCAAATGCGATGCGCATCAAACTAGAGGAACTGTTTCCAGAATTGCCACCTATGCCTGCGTTTTTGCCTGGTATTCGCCGTGCGCCTAAGCGTAATTTAACCCTTACCCAAGACGAAGTTGAGCTTGCACTTAAAAATGCACTGCGTTATATTCCGGAAAAATGGCATGCGCAGCTAGCACCTGAGTTTTTAGAAGAACTGTTAACCAAAGGTAGAATCTATGGCTATCGTTTCAGACCAGAAGGCAACATAAAAGCGAAGGGCATCGAAGATTACAAAGGGGTGACCACAGAAGGGCGCGCTATTCAGGTAATGATCGATAATAACCTCGACTTCGATATCGCACTTTACCCATACGAACTCATCACTTATGGTGAAACTGGAGCGGTTTGCCAAAACTGGATGCAGTACCATTTGATTAAGGCTTACCTAGAGGTAATGACGGAGAAGCAAACCCTCGTTCTAGCATCAGGTCATCCTGTTGGTTTGTTCCAGTCACCGGAAAATGCACCGCGCGTCATCATCACGAACGGTCTTATGATCGGTATGTTTGATGACCTTGAAAACTGGAACAGAGCGGCAGCACTTGGTGTGGCTTCATACGGACAGATGACGGCAGGTGGTTTCATGTATATCGGACCACAGGGCATCGTTCACGGCACTTACTCCACGATTTTAAATGCAGGTCGAGATAAGCTCGGCATTCCTGAAAACGAAGACTTAAAAGGCAGATTGTTCGTCACCTCCGGTCTCGGTGGCATGAGTGGCGCACAAGGCAAGGCTGTGGAAATCGCAGGTGGTGTGGGCATTATCGCTGAGGTGGATGAATCGAGAATCGAAACCCGTCATTCGCAAGGCTGGATTAGTGAAGTCACTAGAACACCAGAAGAAACCTTTACAAAAGCGAAGCAATATCAGGCAGAGGGCAAAGCCATCGCCATCGGATTCCATGGCAACATCGTGGACCTTTTGGAATATGCCGTTGAAAATAATGTTCATATCGACTTATTATCGGACCAAACGTCGTGCCATAACGTCTATGAGGGCGGCTACTGTCCGGCGGGAATCACGTTCGAGGAGAGAACGAGACTGCTCGGTACAGATAAAGCACAGTTTGAAAAGCTGGTAGACGAAACGTTAGTGCGCCACTATAAGGCGATCAAGGCGCTTACTGCGAGAGGAATCTACTTCTTCGACTACGGCAACAGCTTTATGAAAGCCGTTTACGATGCAGGCGTTAAAGAGATTTGTAAAAATGGCATAAATGAACTGGATGGCTTTATTTGGCCATCATATGTTGAAGATATTTTAGGTCCAGTTTTGTTTGACTATGGCTATGGACCTTTCAGATGGGTTTGCCTCAGTGGTGATGATACGGACCTCGATAAGACGGACATGGCAGCCATGAGCTGCATCGATCCTGATCGCAGATTCCAAGACCGTGATAACTGGGTATGGATCCGCGATGCAAAGAAGAATAAGCTCGTCGTGGGAACGAAAGCACGTATCCTCTATCAGGATGCCATGGGAAGAACGAAAATCGCTCTGAAATTTAATGAAATGGTTAGAAATGGCGAGATTGGCCCAGTCATGTTGGGTAGAGACCACCACGACACCGGCGGAACAGATTCGCCATTTAGAGAAACCTCTAACATCAAGGACGGTTCGAATATCATGGCTGAAATGGCGACGCATATCTTTGCAGGTAATGCTGCACGCGGTATGAGCATGATCGCCCTTCACAACGGTGGCGGTGTCGGTATCGGCAAATCCATCAACGGTGGATTCGGTATGGTGTTAGATGGCAGTGCCCGCGTGGATGAGATTCTTAAGAATGCCATGCCTTGGGATGTTATGGGTGGCGTTGCGAGACGTGCATGGGCGAGAAATGACCATGCCATCGAAACCACGGTCGCCTATAATCACGCCAGAGAAAATGACCATGTGACCTTACCGTACTTGACCGATGAATCGATGATTAAAGCGTTGGTTGCGAAGTCGTACGTAAAAGGTGGCAAGTAAGGGTAATTAAAAGCTGCTGTTCGTTAGAAAAGCAGCTTTTTCTTCAATAAAGAAAATTTGAGGTTAGCGGATGCAGATCGAATTGCAGCTTTATGGAAAACCAGGACTGAAAATCGATGGACATAGCGTGGAGATTTCGCTGAAAAAGAGCGAAGCACTTCTATATTATATCGCTTATGAAAAACGCGTCACCCGTGACGAGGTAGTGGGCGTGATTTGGAATGAAGTGGAACAGCAGATGGCGAAGAAAAATCTCAGAAACAGTCTCTACCGGCTTAAAAAGGATTTGGGCATCGAGCTGTTCGCCTGTCCCAGTAAGCATGTGATCGAGTTCGACGAGACGCTGCCCATAACGGTTGATGCCTTTGGTGATGAACAGCAATTTTTAACGTGCTATAAAGGACGTTTTTTAGAAGCGTTCTCCCTTAAAGAATCTACCACATTTGAAAGATGGCGGTGCGATGTGGAAAGCGCGCTGAATCAAAAATACCTTAAACTGGCAACGGCGAAAACCAAGCTATTGATGGACGAGGCGAATTTCGAGGAAGCGCTTAAATACGCCGTTATCATGCGACGCATCGACGAGTTTGATGAGGCGACGGTGCGCCTTTTAATGACGCTTTACGCAAAGCTTAATCAATACAAAAATATCACGGAAGTCTATAGCAGTTTAAAAACGCTGCTGGATGATGAGATGGGCATTCCACCTGATAAATCCACCCGTGATTTATACTATAATTTGATTTACACACCAGAAGAGTCTGCGCAGGAAACAGTCACCACGTTTGGCCGAAAAAAAGAAATCGAGATCATCGAACGGTTACTTCACCACACCGCCATCGGCCAAAATCGGCAGTCGCTCATCCTGATGGGCGAGGCAGGCGTGGGGAAGACGAAGCTTCTGGAGGATAGTCTTCAGAAATATGATGGGGCATTTAAACTGCTGAAGATGTCCTGTTATCCGGCGGAATCCGGTTATGCCTATAAGTCTTGGAACGATGTGTTTGCAAAGATTGCAGATATATTAGAAGAAGATCACATCGATATCCCGCTAACCATGAAGCGCGTGCTCGTAAGATTTTTCCCCGGTTTTGGGGATTGGAACGGGCATGTCTATACGGAAAATGCCGAATCCATCAATTCGGATTACCTGGAAAAAATCAGTGCCAAGCTTTTTGACCGCCTGCTGAAAAAGCATCGGCTCATCATCTGCATCGATGACCTACAGTGGATGGATACCGCCAGCCTCAGGCTCTTGCTGAGCCTGATGAGCCATGTGGAGGGCCTCGTGTTTATGGCGACGCTTCGCAATGAAAACACCGCACTCCTGGACGACTTTATCGCCCAGCTTTACCGGTATGACCGTGTCATGGTGCTCCCGGTGGAGCGGTTTGACGAAGAGGAATCCTATGCCTTTATGGACTTCCTTTCTGGGGAACCGATGCCAGAAGCATTGAAACAACGGCTTTATAAGGAATCGGAGGGCAACGCCTTTTTTATCGTGGAAGGGACTGTGGCGCTGAAGCAGTCTGAAAGGGAGCCTCGCCTTAAGGGGATCCTGGATTCGCGGTTTATCGGCGTCACCCCTAACGAAATGAAACTTCTGGTGATGCTATCCATGTTTTTCGATGAAGTGGATTTTGAGCTGCTACATCAGCTTTATCCTGTGGATGAGGATGAGCTGCTAGAGATGATCCAAGCTTTAAAACGCCGCTTCTTGATTAAAGAGGTTGAAAGTGATGATTCGGTGAGGCTTAGGTTTACCCATCAAAAGCTTCGAGAGCATGTGTACGCTCAGACGCCGGTGGCGAAAAAGCGTATTTTGCATAATCGAATCGGAGGGGTACTGGAGGAAGCGCTTAATCATGATGGTAAGGATATCATTCTTTATCAGAAGCTGATCTATCACTATCAAAGTGCCGGTAATACGGTGAAATACTTGACTTACTACCTTAAATATTTAAAAGCGACCTTTGATTTTAGCCACGAGCTCTATCCTGAACTCGTGGGTCAGACCCCGCTACCGATGGAAAAGACGCCAGAAGAGCTCTTCAGTGAGCTGGACATTCTGCTGGACAAGCTTCCTGAAGAAGGGGCGGAAGCGTTGATGATTCAATACCTTCACATGAAGGCGCGCTACCTCATCAGACAGGGGAAATACGAAAGTGGCATGACGCTCATTAAGGAGCTGATCATGCGCTGTAAGCGCGGCGATGATGAAGAAATGCTGTTTAAAGCGTATGTCCAGTGGTTCTACTACCTGATCCAGACGGAGCAAATCGCTAAGATGCCCGAGGTGATGGGGCTTATGGCGAAGCTTACGAAAACACCAAAAAATGAGGCGGTTGAGCAACGATTAATGGGTATCAATAGTTTGATGGCCGGTCGTTATGAAGAGGCGCGCATCTATTTTGCCCAGTCGATACAGAGCTTCGAAAATCTCGGAAAAGGTGGACGGTATGTATTAGGGATCGCCGCCTCCTATAATTATATTTCCGAAAGCTACCGTAGACAGGGACGCCTAGTGGAAGCGCTGGAGGATGTGGAACGCGCCATCGCGTTATGCAGGCTTCATAATATCATGAGGGGAAGCTCGATTTTCAACACGAATGCGGGCATAATCGCGTTTGAGCTTTCTGAGGACGATATGGCGAAGGCGTATTTCGAAGAGGCGCTGAAAAGCTACGAAACCGTGGACACGCTATGGCGGCGAAGTGAGGCGGAGGCTTATCTCGGCGTCATCCTGAGACGAAAAGGGCAGACCGCCCTAGGCGATGCGTATCTGGCGAAGGCCCGTGAGCATGCTGTGCTCATAGGGACACCGGAAACGATGTCGGTGATTGAAACACTTGAAAAAAGCCATTAAAACGGTTATTATCATAATAATTGAAAATTTGAAAGGGGATCGTTATGAAGACAGATGTTCAAATTGCACAGGAAGCGCAAAAGCAACACATTAGGGAAATCGCGAAAAAAGTAGGCATTTCTGAAGATGACCTCGAGCTCTACGGCAACTATAAAGCGAAAGTCAATCTCGATGTATTAGAGCGTGACACGGATCGTCCAAGCGGCAAGCTCATCCTCGTAACTGCCATCAACCCGACTGCAGCTGGAGAAGGAAAGACCACGACGAATGTTGGCCTTAGCATGGGTCTGAACAAAATCGGGAAGCTCACCTTTACAGCGCTTAGAGAGCCTTCGCTTGGACCTTGCTTCGGCGTAAAAGGCGGTGCAGCTGGTGGTGGATACGCGCAAGTGGTGCCAATGGAAGACATCAACCTTCATTTCACAGGTGATATCCACGCTGTAACCACAGCGAACAACCTGCTTTCAGCGTTAATCGATAACCACCTTCACCATGGTAACGCCCTCGGAATCGATCCGAACCGCATCACATGGAGACGTGCCATCGATATGAATGACCGTGCCCTTAGAAACACCATCGTCGGTTTAGGTGGAAAAACCAATGGCGTGACGAGAGAAGACGGCTTCGATATTTCGGTCGCTTCAGAAGTCATGGCGATTTTATGCCTCGCAGACAGTGTAGAAGACCTTAAGCACAGATTGTCGAAGATGATCATAGGCTATACCTATGCGAACAAGCCGGTTACAGCGCAAGACCTCGATGCGGTTGGCTCTATGGCACTTCTTCTTAAGGATGCCATCAAACCTAACCTCGTTCAAACTTTAGAAAATACACCTGCATTCATCCACGGTGGGCCGTTTGCGAATATCGCGCATGGCTGTAACTCAGTTGTGGCGACGAAGACAGCGCTTAAACTTGCTGATTACGTGGTTACAGAGGCGGGCTTCGGTGCCGACCTTGGCGCTGAAAAATTCTTTGATATCAAATGCCGTCAAGCAGGACTCGACCCGGCAGCAGCGGTTATCGTGGCGACGATAAGAGCGCTGAAGAAACACGGCGGCGTGGGTAAAAACGATTTGAACCTTGAAAACTTCGATGCCCTTAGACTTGGATTCGAAAACCTTAAGCGACATGTGGAAAACGTTAGAAAATTCGGCGTGCCAGCAGTGGTTGCCATCAACGAGTTCCCAACAGACACGCAAGCAGAGGTTGAATTCCTGGAAAAGATGTGCAAAGAAATCGATGTGCCAGTGGTTCTTGCTCAAGTATGGGCAAAAGGTGGCGAAGGCGCAATCGAGCTCGCTAAGAAGGTCGTGGAGATCGCTGAATCAGGCGTTTCAAACTTCAAGCCTTTATATGAACTGGATATGCCGATCATTAAGAAGATCGAAAAGATCGCAAAAGAGATTTATAGGGCCGATGGCGTTGATTTCAGCCCAAAAGCCATTAAAAATATCATGAAGTTCGAAGAAGATGGCCTCGGTGGTTTACCGATTTGTATGGCGAAAACCCAGTACTCTTTCTCGGATGATCCAGACCGTTATGGTGCGCCAGTGGGCTTCAGAATCGCCATCAATGATGTGAAGGTCTCTGCAGGAGCAGGCTTCATCATCCCAATGGCAGGCGATATCATGAGAATGCCAGGTCTTCCAAAAGTGCCTGCAGCAAACAAAATCGACATTTTACCTAGCGGCGAAATCGTCGGCTTGTTCTAAAGGAGGCGCCTATGCTGGGGACAATTGTAAATGCAGTGGCCATCGTCGTAGGCAGTGTCGTCGGCATCTTGATTAAAGGTGGATTACCTGAAAAAATGAGCAAGACGATTATGCAGGGGGTAGGACTCTGTGTGTTGTTAATCGGTGCTTCTGGTGCGCTGGAAGGAATGGCGCATATTATGCCCATGATCTTCTTCATCGTTATCGGAACCCTCATCGGCGAAGGCATCGATATTGAAAAGCGATTAGAAAAGCTTGGGGATAACCTGGAGCAGCGCTTCTCTAAGGGTGAACATTCCACCTTCAGTAAAGGCTTCGTCACTGCGAGCCTTCTATACTGTGTCGGCGCCATGGCGATCATGGGGTCGCTTGAGAGTGGTCTAACGGGTAATCATCAAACCCTTTTTGCAAAATCGATTCTAGACGGCGTCATTTCAGTGGTGCTGGCTTCGACATTGGGTATCGGAGTGGTATTTTCCGCCGTATCTGTCTTCATCTATCAAGGATCCATCACGCTTTTAGCAGGTGCGTTATCTCAAGTGTTAACCGATGTGGTGATTCTTCAGATGTCTGCCACAGGGGGATTATTGATTCTCGGATTGGGTCTCTCTATGGTACTTTCGGTTAAGGTCAAGGTTGGCAACATGCTGCCTGCCGTACTGCTGCCGGCGGTGTATTACTTTATTCAAACCTTATTTTAAAACCTTATTATAAAACTTAAGGGTCTTTCCGATACGTGAATCTGTATTGGAAGGACCCTTTGCTTTTTACCGGTTATTTTGATTTAAAAACGCCAGTGTAAATGTGGCACCTTTTTCCGTGTTCTTCGCCGTAAGCTTGGCACCGATTTTTTGAGAAGCCACCTCTGCGATGGCCAGGCCAAGACCGAAATGACCATCCTCACCTTTTGTAAATCGATTGAATAGCTTAGGGAGAATCTCGGAAGGAATGCCAGCACCATCGTCAGTTACGTCGATAAAGATCCCCTCTGTAGACTCAGTGGTGGATATGGTCACGTTAGATTTCGCGTACCTTAAGGCGTTGCTAATGAGGTTTGAAAGGATTTTGTCAAGCAGCTCTTCGTCGGTATTAAGGATTAACCCTTTCGGCGATTGTAGTGTGATGGTTTTTGAATCCTTGGTGGCGAGGCCCTCATACCTTTCAATCAATAGATTTAAAAAAGCGTATAGGCCGATGCTGGACTTGGTGGGTAACTGTTCAGGTGCATCAAGCCGCGATAAGGTGATCAGCTGATCGACGAGATGCTTCAGTCGGATGCTCTCGCTGGCGATAACCTGAGCGGGCTTGATGGGATCTGTGAAAACGCCGGTGGTGATGCCCTCAGCATAGCCTTGAATCGACATGAGTGGCGTTCGTAGATCGTGGGAGAAATTCTGCAGAAAATCGATTTTCGTCTGCTCCTTTTTCTTCAGGGATTCAGCCATTTGGTTGAGGGCGATGGTTAGGTTGTGGAGCTCTTCGGTATTCGTTTCTTGATTAAAAGGGGAAAAGTCGCCTTTGGAAAGGTTCTCGGCATATCGCGAAACCTTCTGGATGGGCTTCGTTAGCTGACTGGCGATTTTTCTGGAGACTAAAAGTCCTATTGAGACACAGACGAGGAGGATGCCCATGAGGATGAAGTTGATGCGGCGGGTCAGTAGGGCCATTTGATCCTGTGAAGCGATCAGTACCAAGTACTGTGCTTTTGCGAAAGTCTTGGTTTCGTTATATTTTTCAAAGCTCACCAGAAAACGGCTTTGGTTCATCCGGAGCTGAAAGGTGCCTTCCTTATCGCCGGCTTGAATCTTATCGCTAACGACAGCGGAGGCCCTGGTTGCATGGTCGGATACCGTCGCAACCTTCGGTATGAGGATACCGCCATTTTGATTTAGGAGGAGGATTTCGGTATCGGTGGTTAGCGCACTCATTCTTAATGACTTGTTCAAGGCGGCGGCGAGTTCACGTGTTTTCGTAGATAATGCAGCCTCTGACGGATCCTCGTTAAGCGTTTTAAGTTCATCTCGAAGGAGTACCTTTAACGTCTCCCGGCTCTCTTTTATCTCGTCATGAGCCATCCGGTTCATGGTGAAGCGCATCACGAGGTTAAAGCTAATGATAATTACGAAGGCCAGTGTAATCATGGTCCAAAAATAAGGCCGCACTATTTTTGACTGTATTTTTTTCTTTTTATCCGTTTTCATTTTCATGGGTACACTCCAATTTAAATCCGAATCCCCAAACGGCTTCGATGCGTATGTTGGTCGAGGAGAGTTTTTTTCGTAATCGTTTAACCACATCGTCTGTAGCACGGGTGTCCACCTGAGCTTCGAACTGCCAAACGTTTTTAAGAAGCTCATCCCTGGAAACGGCGCGGTCCTGATGAGCGATCAAGTAATGGAGCATTTCGTATTCTGTGGGCGATAATTCCAGAGGGGTTTCAGACGAAGTCACTTTACGCGTCTTAGGGTATAGCGTCACGTTACCTAGTCTGAAGTGGTCGTTTTCGATAGCAGGTGTTTGCTTCGCATACTCGAGCCGCCTGAACAGTGCGTTGACCCGCGTCACCAGCTCGATGGGAGAAAATGGTTTCACGAGATAGTCGTCACTTCCGATCGTGATGCCTGTGATACGGTCGAGCTCGCTATCTCTGGCAGAAACGATGATGATGGGCACACCTGAGGTTTCTCTGATTTTCGTGCAGATCATGAGACCATCGGTACCGGGCATCATGATGTCGAGGATAATGAGGTCTGCAGAATGCTTAACGAAAGCGGCATACAAGTCGTCACCCGTTTCAAAGGTTTCCACTGCATACCCTGCATTTTTCAAAAAGGATTTGATTAAATCTCGGATAGGTGCTGAATCATCCGCGATGAGTATTTTCTTTTGTATGGGTGCCAATATATCCCCTCCTATTCAGATATAATACGATGACAACTTTTTGCTTCTTTATATTCACATATTACCACAAATTGTGTATGAAAATTTAAATTCCCTATGGTTTGCCACACCTTGACCTTTGAATTTCCGAAAGCGAAAGGGCTATACTTAAAACATCAAATGGATGACCGGTATAAATTATATACTAAGTCATAAATTAACGATAAGAAAGGAGAAAAGTACTATGAAGAAGAGATGGATTTTTAGTTTGGTTTTAATCGCGGTATTGGCTTTTGCGGGAATGTCTAGCAGCTTCGCGGCACCTGCAATCGGTGGAAGTGGTGAGGTAGAGGTAACACGAATCGGCGACGTGGAAGCGCTTAAGGAAAAACATCGTACCCGAATGACCCTCGTCATCGAAAACTATGCGCCAGAAATGCTTGCTTCTTACCAAACAGCGTGGGATGCGCATGACGCGGTACACGTTCAGCTAGAAGCCATTAGGCAGGAACGAAAAGTAGAGGTTCAAGCGGAGGTTACTGCTATCAGAGCAAAGGTGGAAAGTGGTGAGTTGACTTTGGAAGAAGCAAAAGCTGAGCTGCTGGCATTAAGAGAAGCGATTAAAGCTGAGCATGAAGCGATAAGAGCGGAGATTGAAGCGCTTAAGTCAACCTATGGTCAAGATCCTGAAGTAGTGAAGGCCACTAATGAAGCGTTGAAAGTGGCTGTTAAAGCGAAAGACGAGGCAGAAATCGTTCGTCTTTTAGGTGACCTATTAGCAATGCTCGAAAAACACATCACATTTGATAACATGAAGCTGGATGTACTGAACTAAACTAACGCAAACTTTTGGTAATACCCCATTTTGCCTCTACTGGTTTCACGACCTTTAGAGGCTTTTTTTCATACGAACATTTCACGCACGCATATCAATGTTCGGAGATAGATCGCATTAAGACATAGTGGTTCGGGATAAATATCGTCCGTTTGGATAAAAATCACAAAATAAGATACAAATGAACAACAAAAAACCGATTGTTTTATAAAAAAATTACAAATTGCTTGGCAAAAAGCCGAAAAATATCGAGGATTAAAAAAATAATATTTGTGTTTTCCCGAACGTTTTGGTAAAATCATACCTGTAGAGAATTGAAATTATTGGAGGTCATATTTATTATGGAAAAGAACGTTGGTTTCATAGAAAAGGTGTTCAGACTTAAAGAACACGGAACAAACGTGAGCACAGAGGTCGTCGCAGGTTTTACCACATTTATGACGATGGCGTACATTTTAATCGTTAACCCATTAATTCTCGGAGACGCAGGTCTCGATATGGGCAAAGTATTTACGGCAACAGCACTTTCTTCTTTAGTAGCAACTTTAATCATGGGTCTATTAGCGAATCTTCCTTTTGCGCTAGCACCAGGTATGGGACTAAATGCATTCTTTGCTTATACCGTCGTACTTGGTATGGGTAAATCTCCAGAATTCGCATTAACAGCTGTATTCCTTGAAGGTATTGTATTTATTCTTCTTTCTTTCTTCAATGTTCGCGAAGCGATCATCAACTCGATTCCACATAGCATCAAAAAGGCCATTTCAGTAGGTATCGGTTTATTTATCGCATTTATCGGCCTTGCTAATGCAGGTGTCATCGTAGATGGCGCTACTTTAGTTACTTTAGGTGATATCACTTCTGGTACAGCATTATTAGCACTTATTGGACTTCTTATCGCAGGCGTACTTTTAATCTTCAATGTCAAAGGCGCACTCTTTATCGCGATTCTTTTAACCACTGTTATCGGTTACCCTATGGGCATCACCACACTTCCAGAAAAAATCGTATCAATGCCTTCGGCGCCATATTTCTTCGATTTCGTTTGGAGTGATATATTAACATTCGACATGTTTACAGTACTATTTGTATTCTTGTTTGTTGACATCTTTGATACGGTGGGTACACTTGTCGGTGTAAGTACTAAAGCGGGCATGTTAAATGAAAAAGGCGAGGTACCTAAAGCGAAACAAGCACTTTTAGCAGACGCTATCGGAACAACGTTCGGCGCAATCTTAGGAACTTCAACTGTCACTACTTACGTTGAATCAGCAGCAGGTGTTGCTGAAGGCGGAAGAACAGGCTTAACATCTGTCGTGACAGCAGGACTCTTTGCAATCGCACTTTTGTTCTCACCAATCTTCATCATGATTCCTTCTGCAGCAACTGCACCAGCGCTAATTTTAGTTGGTCTTTTCATGATGAGTCCAATCAAAGAAATTAATTTTGATGACTTCACAGAAGCGATTCCAGCTTTCCTTACTATCGTGTTAATGCCGCTTTCTTATTCGATTTCAGAGGGTATCGTTTTCGGTGTGGTTTCATACGTTATTCTCAAGTTAGCTTCTAAGAAATTTAAAGATGTAACGCCACTCACTTTTGTCTTAGCGATTCTCTTTATCTTGAAGCATGTTCTTTAATTAACAGACTTACTAAGCTGTCTGGCGAAACTGTTCGCTGGGCAGCTTTCATTTTTTGAAGGTAAAATAATCTGAAGCAATCATAGGTGTTTTGCGGTATAATGAAAGCGTGTCTATCAATATTTCGGGAGAATGAATGAGAAACCTTGCGCTAGTGGAAAAACTGACCCTTAGTAAACATGAGCTCGATATCGAGAAGACTTTGGATTGTGGCCAATGCTTTCGCTGGACAGTTTTAGGCGGCGTCCATATGGGCATCATCGAACGTTCCGTGCTCATGATTCGGGACTCGGAAGCGGGTTATGATGTGGAGGTCTATGGTGAACCTTTAGGAGAGGACGCCCTTTTTAATTACTTCGATCTGGACCGCGATTATTCGGTTATTCTTGAAGTGTTATCGAACAAGGATGACCACATGGCGAGAGCCGTTAATGTCGGGAAGGGAATAAGGCTGCTTAAACAGCCGCTGTTTGAGACTCTCATCTCTTTTATCCTCTCAAGCAATAACAATATCCCTAAAATTAAAATGACGCTAGAAGCCCTTTGCGAGCGTTTTGGTGAACCGCTAGGGATGCTGGATGGAAACATTTTTTACGCGTTTCCAACTCCAGAGACCTTAGCAAACGCCAGTTTAGAAGCGCTAAAAGTAAAGGCCATCGGATACCGCGCTAAGTATTTATCCGAAACGGCGAAAGCCATCGTAGATCAGGAACTTGATCTTAATACGCCATTTCATATGGACTATAACACCGCTAGGACTTGGCTAAAGCAGTTTCATGGTGTAGGCGATAAGGTAGCGGACTGTATTTTGCTTTTCGGTTATTCGAAAATGGAAGCGTTTCCTGTGGATACATGGGTCAAGCAGATGCTTAGCGAATACTATGGCGTCGAGTCGAAGCATGAAATGTTTGTACGCTACTATTTTAAGCATTATCCAGGTATCGCTCAGCAGTATTTATTCTATATGATTCGGAAAGAAAGGCGGTAAAGGGTGGAAGTATTTTTAGCACGACAGCCCATATTTAATCGAAAGAAAAAAGTGGTTGCCTATGAAATCCTTTATAGGAATGGCAACAAAAATACATATGACTTAAGCATCAATGGCGATTTGGCAACTGCATCTGTGGTGGTGGATGCGCTTGTGAATTTTGGACTGGGAACACTAACCAGTAATCGAATCGCCTATATCAATTTCACGCGCAAACTTATATTAGAAGATTTACCGAGTCTTTTTGCAGCAGACCGACTCACCATCGAGCTACTTGAAACGGCTGAGGTAGATGACTTGCTGGTGGAAAAGATTGCCCATTACAAAAGTTTAGGGTATACCATCGCGCTGGATGATTTTGTCGGTGATGAACGGTTTGATGCCGTCATACCATATGTGGATATAATTAAGGTCGACTTTCTCATTCTTAAGTCTGAGGGCAGAAAGTTCATCGCAGAGAAATATAAGCCTTTAGGGGTTCAGCTTCTCGCTGAAAAGGTGGAGAGCGATATGGATTATCAGGAAGCGCTTGAATGGGGTTACGATTTGTTCCAGGGCTACTTTTTTGAAAAGCCTATCATCTGCAAAACGAAAAGCATCAGTGTCACTACTTTTAGGTATATGGAAATTCTCAAGGAAACCATGAACGAAGAGCCGGATTTTAACCATCTCGCCGAAATCATCCGCAAGGATTTCTCTTTAACCTACAAGTTGCTAAGATTGATTAATTCCCCCGCGTTTTATACGGTGAACGAAATTACTTCGGTGAATCATGCGCTGACCTTATTAGGTCTAAATGAAATTAGGAAATGGACTACCCTCATCATGCTGAGGGATATCAGTGCTGAAAAACCGGATGAACTGGTACGCGTGTCGCTGGTTAGAGCGTTATTTGCAGAAAAGCTCTCGACATTCTTTGGGGTTGGCCACCGAAAAACGGAAGCCTTTCTTTTAGGACTATTTTCGCTTATAGATACCATCATGGAAAAACCCCTTTTTGAGATTATTGAACCGCTCCCTCTTAAAAAGGATTTGAAGAGTGCGATGATGGGAGAACCAAATGTTTTTCATGCGATATTGAAGCTGCTAAAGCACTATGAAATGGGTAACTTTGATCAGGTCATCAGCATTTCGGATCAGTACGGCATTTTATATACGGATGTAAATCGCGCTTATCTGGAATCAGTAGAAGAAGCGAATAAGCTTTACGAAATGATGTGACGAAATCGTTAGCACTCTTTATGTTCGAGTGCTAAAAAAATATTGATTTTTTGATTCACCTATTATAGAATATTTTTAGAAATGCATTAGACAAATTAGCCGTTAGGCACCCATTAATAGTAGGAAAATAGGAGGAATTGACATGTTGAGACCCATCGGTAAACGCGTCGTCATCAAGCGTTTAGAAGCAGAAGAAAAAACAGCGAGCGGTATCGTGCTCCCATCACAGGCGAAAGAAAAGCCTCAAATGGCGGAAGTTATCGCAGTGAGTAAAGAAGTTGAAGAGATTAAAGTCGGTGATACCGTCGTATTCAAAAAGTATGTAGGCACAGAAATCAAAGTAGACGGTGAAGAAGTGATGATTTGTGACGTGGCGGATATTTTAGCCATCATGGAATAATGCATTTCAAAAATTTGACTTTTAATTAGGAGGCAATATTATGGCAAAGGATATCATGTTTGGTGAAGACGTCAGAAAGAAGCTTGAAGCTGGCGTTGATAAATTAGCGAATACTGTAAAAGTAACATTAGGTCCAAAAGGCAGAAACGTCATCTTAGATAAAAAATTCGGTGCACCACTGATCACAAATGACGGTGTTACCATCGCCAGAGAAATCGATTTAGAAGATCCATACGAAAATATGGGCGCACAGCTCGTTAAAGAAGTTGCCACCAGAACGAACGATGTGGCAGGCGACGGTACGACGACGGCGACACTTCTCGCACAGGCGATTATTCGCGAAGGCATCAAAAACGTCGCTGCTGGTGCAAACCCTATGATTCTTAAGGGTGGTATCGAAAAAGCAGTGGTCGCTGCTGTTGAAGTGATTAAGGGTGAGAGCGTCCTTATCGTAAATAAAAAGGACATCGCGGACGTCGCTTCGATTTCGGCTGCTGACCGCGCCATCGGAGAACTGATTTCGGAAGCCATGGAGCGCGTAGGAAAAGACGGCGTTATTACGGTAGAAGAGTCAAAAACTTTCGGTACTCAGCTTGAAGTGGTTGAAGGAATGGAGTTTGATAGAGGCTTCGTATCACACTATATGGTAACAGACCATGAAAAGATGGAAGCTATTTTAGAAAACCCATACATCCTCATCACGGATAAAAAAGTAAATAATATCCAAGAAATTCTCCCAGTACTTGAGCAAATCGTCCAAAGTGGGGGTAAGCTTTTAATCATCGCTGATGATATCGAGGGTGAAGCGCTGACGACGTTAATCGTAAACAAACTTAGAGGCACATTTGAGTGCATCGCTGTAAAAGCGCCAGGATTTGGAGACAGAAGAAAAGCGATGCTCCAAGACATCGCAATCCTCACAGGTGGTGTGTTAATTTCTGAAGAATTAGGTTATGACCTTAAAACTGCGACGATGGACATGCTTGGACGTGCTAAATCCGTTAAAATCAATAAAGATAACACAACTATCATCGATGGTATGGGTGATAAAGCTCAAATCAACGAGCGCGTTCGTCAAATCAAAATCCAGATGGAAGAGTCTACTTCAGAGTTCGATAAAGAGAAGCTTCAAGAGCGCCTCGCTAAAATCGCTGGCGGCGTAGCGGTCATCCAAGTAGGTGCTGCTACTGAAGTGGAAATGAAAGAGAAAAAGCTTCGTATCGAAGATGCACTTAACGCTACGCGTGCAGCAGTAGAAGAAGGAATCGTACCAGGTGGTGGTACAGCTTTAATCGGCGCCATCGAAAAAGTGCTCGAGCTTGCGCATTCACTTGAAGGCGATGAAAAGACAGGTGCTCTCATCATCGCAAGAGCACTTGAAGAACCAGTTCGTCAAATCGCTATTAACGCGGGCCTTGAAGGTTCAGTTGTCGTAGAAAAAGTTAAAGGCGCTGCTGCTGGCATCGGCTTCGACGCACTCCGCGGCATATATGTCAACATGATCGAAGCAGGAATCGTGGATCCGACAAAGGTTACCCGTTCGGCACTTCAAAATGCAGCTTCTATCTCAGCTATGTTCCTCACCACTGAAGCAGCCGTGGTAGACGTTAAGTCAAATGATCCTATGGCTGGCATGGCAGGTGGCATGGGTGGTATGGGCGGCATGATGTAGTCCGCATACAGCAAATGATTAAGTAAGAAAACAATATCGCGCCCCCTCTGGGAGTCGCTCTCACTTGGTCCTCGGGCACTTTCTCTGATTTTAAACGGATGAAAGTACCCTGCGGAATCGTTCGAGCATCTCCCAGAGGGGGCGCGTCATTTTTTTAAACAATCACGATTTGTTGTGTGCTGAGTTAACTTGTCAGTCTCTGAAAAAATGTAATTAGAATAACCGAGCCTATCACGGGTTCGCTCTCACTTGGTCCTCGGGCACTTTCTCTGGTTTTAAATAGGTAGAAAGTACCCTGCGGAATCGTTCGAGCAAACCCGTGATAGGCTCGGCTTTATTTTCAATAATGACATTTTTCTTTAAGTATAATTTTGATATAAAAGTGTGTACCCCTTCCCTAGTTAGACATTCACATACTGGTCATCATGTAATCGTAAGTATAATCTATAGCCATGGGCTCAGGTAAACATGAAATTGTATAATGGATCCACTCATATGAAGTGTCTAAAGCTTCAGACTTGGGTGTGTTAAGTGAAATCCAGTCCGGTTCAAAAGGGCGATCATGGTGCGCTAAATGGGGGTTAATGGATTGTAGGTTTTCTAAAATTATGTGACACCAAGTTGAATGATTCATAGCAGGCTCTCCTAGTCGTCTTTATCATACTTCTATTTTACCTCTAATTGTTAAAATATAAACGATTATTTCGATGATTAATTTTAATATTTTGTAACAAATGGCGAGTTGAAAAGATGCGGCTAGCTTGTGTGCATTGAATTTAGTGTGGTAAAATTTGTGCCGGTGTAAAATGATTGTTGATAGACGAAAACGCGAGATGAAAAAACCTTTAATAAATGTTATATAATTAACAAACGTACAGACATAATCATAAAAAACCATACAGACTTTTTGTCTTATGTGACGTACTCACAAGCCTGAACTGAATGTCGATCGTGAGAGTGGGTATAATCCCTCTAGGATATTAGAGCATGATTAAAGTATGGAGGTAACCTTATGGAGTTGATTTACCAGGTAAAGACGGATAAAAGCTTCGATGATGCAGTGATGTCGCTTAAGGAGGCATGTGCCTCTGTCGGTTTTGGGACATTGTGGCAACTGAATTTCAAAGATAAGCTCCATGAGAAGGGGCTAGCATTCGACGATAATTTTATGATTTTAGAGGTATGCAATCCGGTGAAAGCGCAAAAGGTCCTGTTGGAAAATCGTGAAGCAGGCTTCTTTTTGCCTTGTAAGGTCGCCGTCTATGAAAAAGGAGGAGAGGTGTTCATGGGGATGCCGAAGCCAACTGAACTCATGGCGATGCTTGGATCAGAGGCACTTAAGATGGTTGCTGCTGAGGTTGAAGAAGCATTAGTAGCAGCGATTGAAAAGGCGGTATAATTCACCCCCACAAGAAGCGAAAAATGAGTAAGCTGCCCCACCACGGGTTCACTCTCACCGGTTCATGGAGCGCGCTAAGTTCAAGTTCATCCCCTCAAGAAGCGAAAAATGAATAAGCCGCCCCACCACGGGTTCACTCTCACTTGGTCCTCGGGCACTTTCTCTGGTTTTAATAAGGATGAAAGTACCCTGCGGAATCGTTCGAGCAAACCCGTGGAGGGGGCGGCTTTAATCATAGACAGTGATGCTTCTCGAGGGGATGAGTAATACATAGTGTATATGAACCGGTTGATATAGAGGGGATAGAGCGTGAATATGTAACTATAATTTATACGTGACAGGTATAGATTAAACAACAAAGCCCCTGAGGTATGCGCTGGAGCGATTCCGCAGGGCATTTTCTCAAATGTTTAAACGACAAAGAAAATGCCCGAGGACCAAGCGAAGGCGCATGCCTCAGAGGGCGCAAGCAAACCCGTGGAGGGGGCGGCTTTAATCATAGACAGTGATGCTTCTCGAGGGGATGAGTAATACATAGTGTATATGAACCGGTTGATATTTAAATGCAATTTGTAACATATTTTTTAGTTTAACATTGCATATGTTACGTGAAAATTTATGTTAAAGGCATAGTTGCTGTAGTTAGTGCAATAATTGTCTCTTCGTGCTCATTTTTTGTACGCATCAGTAGGCAAATCGCTTGAGGTATGCGCTGGAGCGATTCCGCAGGGCATTTTCTCAAATGTTTAAACGACAAAGAAAATGCCCGAGGACCAAGCGAAGGCGCATGCACTCAGGCGATTTGACGATGAAGTGTTTTGACTTAAAATAAACCTTAGAGCCAAGAGTGCATAAAGCACTCAGGCGATTTGACGATAAAGTGTTTTGACTTAAAATAAGCCTTAGAGCCAAGAGTGCATAAAGCACTCAGGCGATTTGACGTTTACTCTTTATAGTGGTAGCAGCGCTTGGTGTGGTCGTTTACGAGACCGACGGCCTGCATATAGGCGTAGATGATGGTGCTGCCGACGAATTTCATGCCACGTTTCTTAAGGTCCTTCGAGATCCGGTCGGAGAGTTCGGTTCTAGCGGGAATTTCTTTGATGGTATCGAAATGATTATGGATGGGAACGCCGTTCACGAAATTCCAGAGGTAGCGGTCGAAGGTGCCGAATTCTCTCTGAATTTCTAGAAAGACACGTGCGTTCAGGAGTGTGGCGTTAATTTTTAGGCGGTTTCGCACGATGCCGGCGTCTTGCATCAGACGTTCCACATCGGCTTCTGTATAGGTTGCGATCGTTTCAGCATCAAAATTCGCAAAGGCGTGACGATAGTTGTCGCGCTTTTTTAAGATGGTCTCCCACGAGAGCCCCGCCTGTGAACCTTCTAGGATAAGCATTTCGAAGAGCGTCCGGTCGTCATGTACGGGGACCCCCCATTCTTCATCGTGATAGGTGACATAAAGTGAGTTGTCTAAGTTAAGCCATTCGCATCGCTGCTTTTCCATGTGGACCTCCATTCATTTAGAATTGTGATTTTTTCGTGTTAAGATGTGCCAATAATCTTGTCCCGTAAAGCCACATTTACGATACAAGGATTCTGGATTTGTGATATTGCTGGCAAGGCCAGATACCGTGGCAAAATCAGCACATGATGTCATGCGCCACAAACAGTTTTTGAGAAGCGCAGTACCGATGCCTTTTCCATGGTGTTCGGGATGTACCTGGAGCCATTCGATAATCCCTTCCTTAGCATCAGGATGAAAGTCTGCGATAATAGCGCCGATCAGTTGGTCATCTGATAAAATTCCCAACCACAAATGAGGGGCGTACACAGATGATTGCGTCCATTCGTTAACCTGATCGAGCATAGCCTTAATGCCTATATGCTGGTATGAAGCGTTGATGAGGTTAACCAAGGCTGGGAAATGGTTTGATGAAATTTCGACGACTGAGTGGTGAGTTGCGGGAGCATTGGCACAACGGGGATTCAAACGATGGATGAGCCTAAAATAGACGGCGTCGTCATAGCTTTCGAGGAGGCTGTCTTCGAACGCTGCCTCGTGGACGATTAGCATGCTATCTGGGAGTGTGAGTTTTACTATAGATCTTGGATCTTCATCTTATCGATTTCCTGCTGATGCTTATGGTGTTGGTTATTTCTGATGATGACATAGATGAGCAGGTGGATGATCGCCGGGATGAGATAGACGACGAAGGTAAGGAGTAGGCTGATGATATCGCCTGTGTAGATGGTGGCGCCGAACGCGAGAAATGCGGCGATTAAGGTGAAAAAGACAGGAAAAATTAGACCAGGCCATTTGTTTTTTTGCTTCGCTAGCTTGAGCTGGATAAAGAAGGTAATGATGAGAAGGATCAGTAAAATCGGTAAAACAATGAGTGCACGTAAGTTAGTCATAGCGGTTCTCCTTCTGTTTACGGTATTCGGATATCAGTAGCTTGGCGGTGTCGAAATCGATTTTTTCGTTCACTGCCATTTTTTTAATCAGTGCGATATAGGGCTCCTCGGTGCGATCCTCTGTGATTTTGATTTTTTGAATCAATCGATCGAGCCTGAGACGCACGGTTGGGTACGACACACTATAGAGTGTCGCCATTTCCTTAAGGGAACCTGACGAGAGTAGGAACTTTTTTATAAATGAAAAATCCTCTTCATCAAGGTCGTTTAGCCATTCGGGTAGTTGACGGTCAGTCATGGGTTGCTCCTTTAATTGCCTAATTATATGAGTTTAATTAAATTATACATTAATTTCGTATTTAATAAAGTTAAAGTTATATTAAATAATATTAAATCGCCTAATACTCGGAAACGATCAACTTTCACTTCGCTGGACATAAAAAATGCCCTTCGATTCACGAAGGGCGTATTATTATGCTTTTATCGCCCAACGCAGCTTCGCGGAACGGGCACGTGAATTCGTTGCACACTCTTCCACGGTTGGTCTTATAGGCTCAGAGGCAACCTCGCTATATAGGCCTTCGCGTAAATGTTGCTTAAAGGCTTTCTTGACGAGGCGATCTTCTCCAGAGTGAAAGGTGAGGATTGCCACACGACCACCTGGTGCTAGGGCTGCAGGCAACTTTTCGAGAAATTCATACAGGACTTCAAATTCACTGTTTACATCAATTCTCAGTGCTTGGAAGCATCTTTGACACGCTTTTTTCACTTCTTGATCCCTTGTGCTTTCAGGGATAAACTTAAGCGCATCACTTATAACTTGCTTAAGCTCTGTGGTCGTCTTAATGCCATGACCTTTTCGTCTTTGTGAAACGATGGCACGTGCGATCACTTCTGCATTGGGTTCATCAGAATTTTCGAAAAGCATGCCTTGTAACTCATCTTTGCTGACGGTTTTCAGCCGCTCAGCTGCCGAGATGCCTTTTTCGGGATTCAAGCGCAAATCCAGGGGGCCTTCGCTTTTAAATGAAAATCCTCTATCTGGATTATCAATTTGCATAGAAGAGACGCCGAGATCCGCAAGAACAAAATTTAAAGAACCAGATTCCTCAAATACTTGATCAATTCCTGAAAAATTCAGATGCTTAATCGTCAATATTTCAGGACCAAAACCAAATCCAGCCAATCGTTCGCGTGTCCTTGGCAATTCTATAGGGTCGACATCTGTGGCATAGAGGTGACCTTTTCCATTTAAACACTTTAAGAGCTCATGTGTGTGACCACCATAGCCCAAAGTTGCATCGAGACCTACTTGACCTGGTTTGACCTGCAGAAACTCTAAAATCTCAGTGACACAAATGGAACGGTGCATGCCGGCTGGGGTATTTCCCTTTTTTATAATTTTCTCGACATCATCCGCATATTTCTCGGGTTGAAGTTCTTTATATTTTTCTTTAAACGCTTTTGGATGGGTGCCTTTATATCGAATACGCCTTTCATGTTTAGGTTCTTGATGGTCCATGTTGCCCTCCGTGAATCTTAAGACTACAAATGCTTCATCCTATAATATCAAATCAGTCACTGAAAAGCAAACGCACAAACGAATATTATTGATGCATCGATATTATGGCTTTAGTAGATGTTTAGATGACAAATAAAATGCCCGAGGACCCAGCGGAAACGCATGTGCTCAGGCGATTTGATTTATAAAGTGATTTTCAGCATCCCGTTACTGCAGATCCGGTAATCGGTGCAGCGGGTTTGATCGAAGCAGCAGGGGCGTTTCATGCCTTTATGCATTTTATCCATGCTGGCAGTGATGCGTTTATCTCTGGTGGCTGGATTGTTGGTCATTTGGACCCAGCGCATCCATTCCCATTGCGCTTTAGGGGTAAGGTCGTGGTAATAGTCGTAAAGTGCACTTAGCTTAAGGCCTTCGATAAAATCATCAGGCACCTCTGGCGATGGCCACTCCTCAATAGGTGTCAGCTGCATTACGAGGTTATCGGCCGTTTCGATTGCTTCACATATAGGCACTGGCACATAGAACCAATGGCTTTTATTGCCATCAGGCTCTAGCGGAAGGGGATATTTGGTCGAGGCATCACTGATGGATAGACCTGAATTACTCATAAAACTGATTTCAGCGAAGTTCATACCTCTGGAAGAAAGCTGGCTACTGATTTCGTCAGGAAGTTTGATGATTTTATGGCTTCCATAAACGAGGACATCGGATTTAAATGTAAAGGTTGGCATGGCACCTCCTTTCAAACGGTTGAGGGTTTACTGCTATTTTGTTATTATTCCGGTTTTTGATAATTGAAACTCCATTGTACCCCAAATTTATCAGTAAGATCACCGTAAATCGCGCCCCAGAAGGTATCCTCAGGCTCTTTGATGGTCTTTACGCCTTCCTTTAAGGCACTGAAAAAGCTTCTGAGCTGTTCTTCAGAATCACAATCGATGTGCATGGTATGAGCATTTCCGCGACTGATGTTTTCAGGTTCAAAGGTATCTGAGAGGTAAAAGTAGAAATCATTAAAGTGGATTTCAGTGTGCATGACGAAATTTTTCATTTCCTCAGGCATGCCAGGAAAAGGATTGTCGCCGAAGCGCATGATGTCACTGGCTTTTCCGCCGAGTGCGTTTGCGTAAAAGTGAAGTGCTTCTTCAGCTTGGCCACCGAAATTTAAATAAGGGACGATTCTCATGGGTGTTGCCTCCTTAGATTAAGATAGTCTAGTAATGATAAAAATTCTCAGCTGTTATGTATATACCGCATTATCCACGCAGGTAATCTTTAAAATACGGTTAATGAATATTAATTATTTCGCTGGGTGCAAATAAAAAACAAGCGATGCGAATCGCCTGTCTTTAATCACTACTTTATTAAGTGGGTGTATTTTAATCCAATTCCAAAACGACTTCGCCGTGCTGTACCATATCATCTTCCACGTATTCAAGGATATCACCAGGCTGACATTTTAGAAATTTACATATTTCATTTAGTGTAGAAAACCGAATTGCTTTAATTTTTCCGGTTTTTATGTTGGATAAGTTGACATTAGAGATGCCGATTGCGTTGCTTAGACCGTTAAGTGTCACTTTTCGGTCGGCCATTACTCTATCAAGTCGTAAAATGATTGCCATATGACCTCCTAAAGTGTTTCATCAACTTCAGTTTGAAGCACTAAGCCATATGCCATCACTTCTGAGACGACATAAAGCACTAAACCCAGTAGGATTATCTGAAAACTGATCGGATTGTTTAAGTATAGAGCGCCTGTGGTAAAGATGGATAATAAGAGACTAAATAGCAGATTTCCAAATAGCCCATAAAGAATTAATACCTTACCCATTTGCTTAATCCGATCAAATAGATTTGAAGAAAATGGTGTTCTGTTTTCAGACAGATTCTTAAATACCTGATAAGCAAGCCAAAATACGTAGAGTAAAGGTAATCGGATCAAGGTGCCAATTAAAATGATTCCTACCACTGCCTGATTCGTCGTACCTTTAAAATTATTGGTTGGGTGCATAAGCTTCTTTGGTAGCTGAATAATTGGAGAGAAATGATCATTCTCTATGACTGTAGATAGGCGATTGCCATACTGGTCAAAAGTGAAAGAAACACTATAAGTTGATGAATCCGATAAAGGGCTTATTTCCCATAATGCAAAACCAAGTGATAGGAGAATGAGCGCTGAATAGCCGATGAGGACAAGTAGAAAAATCGTTTTTACTGTTTTTGCGCGTTTTGAAAAAACATTAAAATCAATCATGATATTCTCTCCTTATGTAATTTATGTTTGTAAAGTTTTCGCTTAAATTGTTCTTTATGTCCGTATAATACCACGGGTGTTAAACATAAGCAATAAATATTTAATGATAATCGTTAAATCATATTAAAACCAGTAAATAATAAAAGACAATTCCGTTATTAGGAGCATAATCAAATAGAAAAGAATCAAATAGAAAAGAATCAAATAGAAACCCCCTTCATCCGTTTTAACGGATGAAAGGGGTTCGTTTCATGATATAAATATAGGATGACTTTATTTCAGTTTTGATGGCAAGTTGCCAGAGGTATGCGCCAGAGCGATTCCGCAGGGCATTTTCTCCGAAAAACAGATAACAAAGAAAATGGCCGAGGACCCAGCGGAGGCGTATGCACTCGGGCGACTTGACTTAAGTTGTAAATGAATTCAATAATTACTTAACCTGCATTAACGGCTTTCTCAGTAATAAGAACACACCGAACGAGATGATCATCTCAGGAACGAGGTAGAAGGCGTTATAGCCTGCCGAGTAGAGGACAGGGGACATGCCTTCTGGTGCATACATGTAGAAGAAGATAATGCCTGAGAGGAAGTGTGAAACGAAGCGGAGGCCGATGGCCACGATGATGCCTGTGGCGATTTTAGGAAGGCCCGACTCGCGATTACAGAAGAAGCCGAGGGTACCGAGTGCGCCGAAGGCCACTGGATAATCTAAGAGGACAGAGATAGGATGCGCTGAATACGGATCGATCATGAACTGGATGAGGCCATAGACCATGCCCACGAACATGCCTCGCACGCCGCCCCAGCGGTAAGCAAACACGAGAATCGGTACCATGCTGCCTGCAGTGACGGAACCACCGTAAGGCATTTCAGCGACTTTGATAAAGCTTAGGATGGTGGCGATGGCGATCATCATCGCACCTTCCACCAGCATTCGGGTGGTGAAGAGTGATTTCTTTTCCATAACAAAAACCTCCATTTAAAGTGTGCTCACCTAACAGGTGGCCAGTCTAAATGATTCGTCGGTGTCAAATAAAAAACCATCCCTTGAGAAAAAGGAATGGTTTAATTTTATTATTCCACACTTTCCTCCGCTAGCGCTAACTAGTTCAGGTTCAAAGGGTTACGCACACATGCGCTCTCAGCTATTTAAAGCACCCCTAGGTGAATCATTCTATTAAGTTATTGATACTGTGTATCAGTTACACCCTTAGGATAACATAAAACCTTTCGGAAGTAAAGACTAGGCGTTACCCTCGCTGTACTGAAGCGTATAGAGGTCGTAGTACATGCCTTGGTTTGAAAGAAGTTCTTGATGACGTCCCATCTCCACGATTTCTCCTTTGCTCATGACGATGATCTTATCCGCATGCTGGATGGTGGAAAGGCGATGTGCCACGATCAGGGTGGTGCGATTTTGGATAATTTTATTAATGGCGTCCTGAATCAGGAGCTCCGTTTCGGTGTCGATGTTGGAGGTGGCTTCATCGAGGATGAGGATGCCTGGATTGAACACCAATGCTCTGGCGAAGGATAACAGCTGCCTTTGACCTGCCGACAGCGTCGCCCCGCGCTCTACTACGGGTTCGTCGTAGCCTGCGGGAAGCTTTGAGATGAAGTGGTCTGCATTGACATAACGGGAGATTTCCTTAATCTTCTCGTCGCTGATGGCTTCGTTATAGAGGCGGATGTTGCCTTTAATGTCGCCGGAGAAGAGGAAGACGTCCTGAAGCACGATACCGATATGCTCGCGCAGGCTGCGTTTGTCCAGCTCGCGGATGTCGATGCCGTCCACGGTGATGCGGCCCTTTTGGATGTCGTAAAATCGGTTGAGTAGACTGATAATGGTGGTTTTTCCTGAGCCTGTGGCGCCCACGAGTGCGATGGCCTCACCGGGTTTTGCGTGGAAGGACACCCCTTTGAGGACGTAATCGTCGGTGGTTTTAGGATCGGCCATATAACTGAACCACACGTCTTCGAAGGCGATTTCGCCCCTAAAATTCTCAGGGGTGAGGACCTTTGGCTGTTCTGGATTTTTAACCGCCACCTGTTCGTCCAGCAGGAGGAAGATGCGCTCAGCACTGGCCATGGAAGACTGCAGAATGTTGAATTTTTCACTGAGGTCCATGATCGGGCGGAAAAATTGCTGGGTGTAGGTGATGAAGGCCACGAGGACCCCCAGCTCGACGATGCCTTTGATAGCGTCGCCGCCGCCGAACCATAAGAGTAACGCTAACGAGAGTGAATACGCGAGGTTCATGGTAGGACGGAAGATGGCGTAGACGTGGGTTTCTTCGATGGAGCTGTCGAGGAAGTCTTTATTGATGACGTCGAAATCGTCGTAGATGCCTTTTTGTTTGTTGAAAATTTGGATGATTTTCATGCCGTTGATGTTTTCGGCGAGCGTGGCGTTGATACGAGCGATTTTCACCTTCACATCGCGCTGTACTTTTCGGGCTTTGCGTCTGAAAATCGAGGCGGAAAGCAGCACCAGTGGCATGGTGCTAAAGATGATCAAAGTGAGCTTTAAATCGATGAACGCCATGACCACCACGGTGCCGCCCAGCAGTAGGAAGTCTTTCACGGAGCTGACCACCACGTTCGTGAACATTTCGTTGATGTTGTCCATATCGTTTGACACACGCGTGACGAGTCGCCCCACTGGGTTCTTATCGAAAAAGCTGAGACTCATGCGCTGAATATGGTTATACAGCTCCTCGCGCATGCTGTACACGATCTTTTGGCTGGCGTAATTCAGAAAATACGTGTGGCCGAAGGTGGCGAAAAAGCTGGCGATGAGTAATGAGAGCAGGGAAACCGTCAGTGCGCCGACCTGCGCTTTATTATGGGTTTTAAGCGCTTTAATTTCTTCGGGTGTCAATCCCCTCGCGTCATACGTTTGATTTCCCAGGGAAGCTTTTCCCTCGTCCAGCATCAGTGTGAAGCCTTCCAGTGAATCGGCAGGAGCCATGCCAGAAATCAGAACGAGGTCGCCCTGATAATCATAGACAGTACCAGGTAGCTGATTTGACTGAGCTGTGGGGGTGTCATTAAACCCGCCGAACAACCGATCAAAGATCCCCACATAGGTGAGTGAGCCATCTGTATCGACGGCCACGGCTTGCTGACGTGGCGAGATGTAGTCGTCGATGGCGATTTTAGTGATATAAGGGATTCCGAGGTCCAGTGCGGTGACCATGAGCATGAGAATAATGCTGATGAACAGTAGAAAAGCCTGCGGTTTAGCGTATTTTAAAAGCCTTTTCATGATGCCCGCATCAAACGACTTCTGAATGTCTTGTTCTTGGTGAATCGTCTCTGACATGCCGACCTCCTAAGCTTCTGATAGTTTTTCTTCGAGTAGCTGTTTGCGATACATGTCCGCATACAGGCCATCTAGTGCAAGCAGTGCTTCGTGATTGCCACGCTCTGCGATGGTGCCCCCATCTAATACGATGATTTGGTCGGCGTGCTTGATGGTGGAAATACGATGGGCGATGAGGATGCTGGTGGTGTCCTTCAGCGTTTCCTTCAGGTGTGTGAGGATGCTTTCTTCAGTTTTCGTATCCACTGCGGAAAGGGAATCGTCGAGGATTAATAGCTCTGGCTTTTTAGCCAGCGCTCTGGCGATGCTTACGCGCTGCTTCTGTCCACCTGACATGTTTACACCACGTTCGCCCAGCTCGGTATCGAAGCCATGTGGAAAATCCATGATCTCGTCGTAGATGTGTGCAATTTTTGTATAGTGTGCGGCTTCCTCTTCGGTGATGTGATCGGTACCGAAGCCGACGTTATATTTGATGGTTTTCGAAAAGAGGAAGTTATCCTGTGGCACATAGCCGATGAGACTTCGGAGTGTTTGAAGTGGAATGCGGTTGATGTCATGTCCGCCTACATGGATGGTCTCATCTTCCACCTGATAAAGTCTTAGGAGCAGGTTGACCAGCGTGGTTTTGCCGCTGCCCGTTTTACCGACGACAGCGAGTGTCTCCCCTTTGTTTACTCTTAGATTTATGTCCTTAAGGACCACTGCTTCAGTGTTTGGATAATGGAAGCTCAGGTTTCTGATTTCGATTTCTGGTGTTAGACCGAGTAAGCCTTCTAGGGTGTTAAGGTCCATGATTTCAGGTGGCGTTTCCAGGATGGTGTTGATGCGTTTTAGGGAAACCTGACCACGCTGAAGTTGGTTATAGACGAAGCCCAGCGCCATCATCGGCCATGATAAGAGGCCGACGTAGGTGAGAAATGCCACGAACTCACCGATGCTGATGGTGCCATCGATGACGAGTCCGCCGCCATAAATCATGGCGATCAGTGTACTTAACATGGTGATAAAGCCCACTAGGGGATGGACGAAGCCGAAGAGCTTAGCCAGCTTAATGTTTTTAACGAAGTTATTTTGATTCTTTTCATTAAAATGCTTTAGTGATGCGGCTTCTTGAACGAAGGATTTGATGATGCGGATTCCTGAAAAGTTCTCCTGTGCCACGTCGGTGAGGTCTGAAAACGCCTCCTGCACTTCTTGGAAGCGCTGACGTACTTTTTTACCTAACACGATGATAAAGAAGGCGATGAGCGGCATGGGAATCAGTGCGATAAGCGTGAGGTTCAGGTCCACTTTTACGATCATGATGGCGATGGTCATGATGCCCATGAAGATGGCATCCACCAACATGATGACGCCACCGCCAAACGCATTTCTAATGGCGGAGATATCGTTTGTACAATGCGCCATCAGGTCGCCCGTTTTATGGTGATTAAAGTAATTTAGAGACATCTTCTCCAGGTGCTTAAATACCTCTCCGCGGAGCCAATACTCCAGCTTTTTAGCCGTGGTGACGATGGTCATACGCCAGCCATAGCGACCGGCCGCCACGAACACCGCGATGACGAGGGTATAAAAGATCAGTTTGATGATCAGTGGTCCAGTCAATGACCCCGCCATGAGCGCGTCAGTGAACTCGCCGATAATCAGAGGCGTGACGAGCTGTAATCCGTCGATGGCCATGAGCAATAGAATCCCGAACAGATACCACCAGATGTGTTTTTTCATAAAGCTTGCGACGTATCTAAAGTCACCCATGATTTCCTCCGAAAATATTAATTACATTTAAATGAAATGATCCTATATAAGTGTTGCTTCAACTTTATTCATAAGGAAAGAATATTTAGAGACACTATGGTTTATTTTATCATATTTTAGAGGGTTATATGGCAACTATCGTTTTATGATTCCACATATATTAAGTTAAAAAAAATTAACAAGCTGTCCATAATATTCTGGGTGATGTGCGTTGACAAAGACTTCTAAAAATGATATTTTGGTTATTAACCATAACAGAAAACACGAACATTATTAAAGACAATATGCTCATATAATTCCAAATGAAATGGCTTGGAAGTCTCTACGCGATGGCCAAATATCGCACTATGGGTTGGTTCTTATAATTTTTTGACGGCGTCTTTTTTTGCCTGATGACGATTACAGGAGACAACCTATGAGGTTGTCTTTTTTTATTTGAAACTTGTATTAAAGCAGGTTCCTATGGATCGTAAAAAACAGGAGGAAGAAATGGAAGGCAAATTAATCAAAGAAGGTTTAACCTACGATGACGTGCTCTTGATTCCACAGCGCTCAGAAGTTTTACCGCACCAAGTGAGCATTAAAACAAAGCTCACGAAAAAAATCACGTTAAACGTTCCCATCGTCAGTTCTGGAATGGACACGGTGACTGAGTCGAAGCTCGCCATCGCCATCGCCAGAGAGGGCGGTCTCGGGATTATTCATAAGAACATGAGCATCGAGCAACAAGCACTGGAAGTGGATAAAGTTAAACGCTGTGAGCATGGCGTTATCGTGGATCCCTTCTCACTCACACCAGAGCATAAAGTGAAGGATGCCGAGCAACTCATGGCGCGTTACAGAATCTCTGGCGTTCCAGTGGTGGACGAAGCACACAAGCTCGTGGGCATCATTACGAACCGCGACATTCGCTTCGAACCGGACATGGAAGCAAGTATCGGCGATGTCATGACGAAGGATAAGCTTATCACAGGTCCAGCAGATATCAGTCTAGAAGATGCAGGCGCTATTCTTAGAAAACACAAAATCGAGAAGTTACCTTTAGTGGATACAAACGGCGTCCTGAAAGGTCTCATCACCATTAAAGACATCGAAAAGCAAGTGAAATACCCTAACAGAGCCACTGACTACCGCGGCAGATTGCTCGCCGGTGCTGCAGTGGGCATCGGATCAGACATGATGGAGCGCGTGGACGCACTCTATAAAGCGGGCGTAGATGTCATCGGACTGGATTCAGCACATGGCCACAGCGTAAACGTCATCGATGCGGTAAGAAAGATTAAAGAAGCATATCCTGACCTCGATGTCATCGCGGGTAACGTCGCGACAGCAGAAGCCACAGTGGACCTCATCAAAGCGGGTGCGGACTGTATCAAGGTCGGTATCGGACCTGGCTCGATCTGTACGACGCGTGTAGTAGCAGGTATCGGCGTGCCGCAGATCACAGCAGTGTTTGATTGTGCTGAGGCGGCGAAGCCATACGGCATCCCCGTCATCGCAGACGGCGGCATCAAATTCTCAGGCGATATTCCGAAAGCCATCGCTGCTGGCGCAAACGTGGTCATGCTCGGTTCACTCTTTGCAGGCACTGAAGAGAGCCCTGGCGAGATCGTCATGTACCAAGGCAGAAGCTTTAAAACCTACCGTGGCATGGGCTCTACTGGCGCCATGGAAGCGGGTTCTAAGGATCGCTACTTCCAAAACGAGACGAAGAAATTCGTACCAGAAGGCGTGGAAGGTCGCGTCCCTTACAGAGGCTACTTAAAGGACATCATTTATCAGCTCATCGGCGGTCTCCGCTCGGGTATGGGGTACTGCGGTACCGCCACCATCGAGGACCTTCAAAATAACGGCAAATTCATGCGCATCACAAATGCGGGCCTAAAAGAGTCGCATCCGCATGACATCGCCATCACTAAAGAACCACCAAACTACAGCATTTCAAGCAGTGATAAATAAGCGGTCCGCGAGGAACCCATTCGGAGGCAAATAATGAATAATGAAATCGTGATCATCGTGGACTTCGGCGGACAGTATAACCAGCTGATCGCCAGAAGGGTCAGAGAAGCTGGCGTATACAGCGAGGTCGTTTCCTGGAAAAACGCACTGGTCAAAATCAAGGAAAAATCACCAAAGGGCATCATCTTCACAGGTGGTCCAAACTCGGTTTATCTCGATAATGCACCGACCCTGGATACAGAGATTTTCGAACTCGGCATCCCGATTTTAGGCATCTGCTACGGCATGCAGCTCATGGCGCAAAAACTCGGAGGAAAGGTCGAGCGTGCTCAGCAGCAGGAGTACGGTAAAATCAAACTTTCGATTCCACAGGCAGACGGCATATTTGCAGGTGTTGAGGATGGGTCCCAATGCTGGATGAGCCATTTCGATTACGTGTCGAAGGCCCCAGAAGGGTTTGCCATCACAGCGACCACCGATAACTGCCCAGTGGCTGCCATGAAAAACGAAGCGAGAAACCTTTACGCGGTTCAGTTCCACGCAGAGGTTGAACATACACCGTTCGGTCGCAAGCTCATCAGCAACTTCCTCTACGAGGTATGCGGATGTACAGGCGACTGGAACATGGGCGATTTCGCTCAAAACATGATCGCAAAAATTAAAGAAACGGTCGGCGAAAAGAAAGTCCTTTGTGGTCTTTCTGGCGGCGTGGATTCTTCAGTTGCTGCCACCATGGTTCACCAAGCAGTGGGCAACCAACTGACCTGTATTTTCGTGGATCACGGCCTTCTCCGTAAAAACGAAGGCGATGAAGTGGAAAAGGTGTTCGCAGACGAGTTCCATATGAACTTTATCCGCGTCGACGCAAAAGAGCGCTTTATGAACCGTTTAAGAGGCGTTTCCGATCCAGAAACCAAACGTAAAATCATCGGCGAAGAGTTTATCCGCGTCTTCGAGGAAGAAGCGAATAAGCTCGATGGCATCGAGTTCCTCGTTCAAGGAACCGTCTACCCAGACGTTATCGAAAGCGGCACCGATACAGCTGAAGTCATCAAAAGCCACCATAACGTAGGCGGCCTTCCAGAAGATATGAAATTTAAGCTCATCGAGCCCCTTAGAGACCTATTTAAGGATGAGGTTCGCCGCGTGGGCGAAGAAGTAGGCGTACCAGGACACATCGTATGGCGTCAGCCATTCCCAGGCCCCGGCCTCGCGATTCGTATCCTCGGTGAGATCACCGAAGAAGCCCTCCACCTCGTCAGAGAGTCTGATGCGATTTTAAGAGATGAGATCGCGAAAGCGGGTCTCGACCGCGACGTGTGGCAGTACTTCACCGTCCTTCCAAATGTTCGCTCGGTCGGCGTTATGGGCGATGAGCGTACTTACTCACATGCCATCGGCATCCGCGCTGTCACTTCCATCGACGGCATGACCAGCGACTGGGCACGCCTGCCTTACGAAGTCCTCGATAAGATCTCATCCAGAATTGTCAACGAGGTTCCAGGCGTAAACAGAATCCTGTATGACGTCACGAGCAAGCCACCTTCAACCATTGAGTGGGAATAGTAAATGATATTAAAAAACTCATTATACCCGAAGGGGTACAATGAGTTTTTTTAATGTACAAATTATACCCTTTCGGGGACTTCATAATTCTAAAATAACAATTTAATCACTAAGAACAAGAGTGTAACCGGTGGTATCAGAAAAAATAGGAACACTAAGAGCGTTTGAAGCGCGATTTGTTTCGCTATCTTTGAGACTTCATTAAGCGCTTCGGTTGAATCTACTTTTTTAGTGAATCGGATCTCACCTTTTTTATTAGAAACGAGACTGAGATTGCCGAATTCTTCACCGACGATCGCCTCGTTATAGGTGCTTTCGTCCACGAATACGATACCTGTATGAGGGGGATTTTTGCTTTCTAGACATAATGAATATTTGGCGGAACGGCTATTGCTCTTATTATTTTGCAGAATTTCCTTACTTTTCAAGTAACACATATGGTTACCAAGATAATTAAGCTTCTTAGGACGAGCAAATGAAAACGCCTGTAAACAATACTTCAAAAAACTAGATTTTTCCATGTGTGGAGTTCTCCCTATATTTTTTATTAGGTAAACAATGAGACTGCGCAATACACTAAGAGCAGTGCCATCACCGTGTTAAAGACCTTATAGTGCTTTTTCATGAAGCGCTGAAACAACGAACCGAATAGTGCCCAGCTCCCTGTAGAGAGGAAGCTCACACCTGCGAGAAACAGCGAGAAGAAGACGAGAACGACGGGCTTTACTGTGGGTAGATATCGGTAGAGCGTTACACTGAATAGGTTTGATAAAATCAAGATGGTGAAGAATCCCACACCTACCCCCAGATTAAAGGGAATGCTCTTTCTAAATCCGTGATGGGAGGCGTTGGTCATGGCCATGATGTTGTTTGGACCAGGTGTGAAGGACGTAACGAAGACATAAGAAATAAATGCGATAAAGTTCGGCAAGCGTGACCTCCTTATGGTAGGTATGTTATAATGCACATATTATAGTGTGGTAATATCATGCACATATTATCATGAAAACCGAGCGCTGGGAAGAAAGGGTTGTTATGAACCGAACAAAATATCCGATTCATCCTGATTTTAAGAAATACGAAAATTTGAATCCACCGCTGAGTAGGGCGGTTTTACCCCTCATGCAAAAGATGATGGGACCGCTGTTCAGCATGGAGAAATCGACGGAGCAGATCACAGTCAGTCATTTAAGCATTCCTGCATCGCCGAATCAGGCGATCAGTTCAAATCAGGCGATCAGTTCAAATCAGGCGATCAGTTCAAATCATACCATCAGGGCGCTTATGTACACACCGGTGGGAATATGTGAACCGGTGCCTTGCTTGGTCTACTTTCATGGCGGTGGGTTTGCCATTTCCGCATCGCCGCACCATTTTCAAATGGCGAGAACCTACGCCCTAAATGCGAATTGTAAGGTTTTGTTTGTGGATTATCGCCTTGCGCCTAAGTACCCGTTTCCAGCGGCACCTGAGGATTGCTATACGGCGTATACTTGGCTATTAGAACATGCAGGGGAGTATTCTGTCGATACGGCGCGCATAGCGGTGGGCGGTGACAGTGCTGGCGGCCAGCTGGCCACGGTGGTTTGTTTAATGGCTAGGGACCGAGGGCAGCGTGTGCCATGCGGGCAAATGATGATTTATCCCGTAACCGGCCGAAACATGGTAACAGAATCGATGAAACAGTTTACAGACACGCCGCTTTGCAACAGTAGAGACATCGAAAAGTACTTTTCCTTTTACATCGAAGACCCGGTTAACGAGAAATCGATATATGCCTCACCGATTCATGCCGAATCACTGGAAGGGTTGCCTCCTGCTTATATCGAAACAGCGGAATTTGACTGTTTGCGCGATGAGGGAATCCTATACGCAGAGCGGTTAAAAGAGACCGGTATCACTGTTACACTAAACAATACCCTAGGGACGATTCACGGCTTCGATATCGCCAGGGAAAGTGCGATCGTTAAAGCCTGTGTGGCGCAGAGGGTCTCATTTTTACTTGAACTTTTCAAAAAATAGAACAGGAACTGAATGATGATAAAGCTAAAAAAATATAGATTATGGGCAGTGGGTGCAGTCGTTCTCTTGCTTCTCGTGGGTTATCGCTTTCAAAACGGCATGGCACCGACTCAGTCAACTGAGGAAACCATGATCAAATCGGGTAGCGAAATCACCCTATATGCAACGACGGACCTTCACTATCTGTCGGATCAGCTCACCGACGGTGGAGAGGCTTATGAAGCCTTTATCCGTTCTGGTGACGGAAAACAGCTCCTTTATATGGACGAAATCATGAATGCCTTTTCAGATGAAATCGCGCGGGATAAACCGGATGCACTGATTATCAGTGGCGATTTGACGAATCACGGCGAGAAAAAAAGTCACGAGGATATGGCCAAGTGGTTGGCGGGCATCGAAAAAAGTGGCGCCTCGGTGTACGTGATCCCAGGAAATCACGATATTCTCAACCCTTATGCCAGAGCATTTAGAGGGGATAAGCAGGTCATCACGGAGAATGTGAGCCCGAAGGAGTTTACGAAGCTCTATGCCGAATTTGGATATGATGCCGCCCTATCCAGGGACGAGGATTCACTCAGTTATTTGGCTGCTCCTGCCGAAGATTTATGGCTACTTATGCTGGATACTAGTCGTTATGATGACAATCCTTCCTTAGGTTCTCCGCGGCTCGACGGTGAATTATCCAAAGAAACATTACAGTGGATTACGGAATGTGCCGAGCGTGCAAAAGAAAATAATGCAAAACTCATCGCCGTCATGCACCATAACCTCATGGATCACAGTGACGTCATTAGAAAAGGCTTTACACTTAATAATAATAAAGAAGTCATCGCGTTATTTAAAACACTTCAGATTCAAACCGTCTTTAGCGGTCACATCCACGTTCAGGACATCCACTCTGAAAAGGTGGCGGATTTCGAAGTCGTGGAAATCGTGAATAATGCGTTATCAGTAAATCCCCATCAGTACGGGATTTTAAATTACTCGCCTTCAAATGAATCGTTATCCTACCACACATCAGTGGTAGACGTTGCATCATGGGCACGTGAGCTCGGTAGTAACGATACGAACCTTTTAAACTTCCAGGACTATGCAGCAGACTACTTTGGAGGGTTTGCTTATGACATGGCTTATCGTGAGCTATCAAACCTTTCCGGCTATACAGAGGATGAAAAAATCGCCATGGCTGAGACCATGCGAATTTTGAACATCCGATACTTTTCAGGTACTGAGAACTTAAATGCCACGGATGTGTTGAATTCAAAAGGCTATCAGCTTTGGATGGAAGCACCAGACAGCTTTTTTAAGCAGTATGTGTTTAGTATTCTCGAGGATAAGCATTTGGAGGATCATGAGATCACCATCAATTATTAATGACCATCATAAAAAATGCCACCTTAGAGCAGTGCTCGCGAGGTGGCATTTTTATTATTTGATTATTTTAATTTACTTCGTTTTCATCTGCTGGATGACCACTTCGAGGTCTTCCGCTAAAGCCTTCGCGTTTTCGAAATCTTGCTGGTGCAGGCACTTCTCGATTTGTGTTTCGAAGGCTTTCTTCTTTTGCTCCAGCTCGAGGTAGGTGTGAGAGAAGTGGTTCTCGTATATCATCTTTCTGAATTTGCGAATGCTCATTTTACGCACGGTGTTATCCTCGATGATCAGCACGTGATCCATACAGTTGGCGATCATGTAGTAATCGTGGGAAATCATGAGGATGGTGCTTTGATACGCTTCGATGGCGTTTTCCAGAGCGATTTGCGCATAGGTATCCAGATGGCTGGTGGGCTCGTCTAAAAGCAGTAGATCAGATTTTTTAACGGTGAGCATGGCCAGCTGAATCAGGTTTTTCTCTCCTCCAGAAAGTGCGGAGACCTTTTGCTTTAATACGTCGGCACTGAAACCGAAATGCGTCAGATGGTGTTTGATGGACTCCGATGACGGCATCCCTAGCTCGTAAAAAGTATCTAGTACGGTGAGGGTATCGTCCACGGATTCGCCTAGACTCTGAGAGAGATATCCGATTTTGATGCCTTCTGCCATGGTGATGGCAGGATGTTCATTTTTACGGATCGTTCTGAAAAGCGTCGTCTTACCGGTTCCATTGGCACCGATGAGGGCGACCTTCTCGCCAGCGCTGAGTTCAAAGGTGGCGTGATTAATGAGGTCATCCTCAAAGCGGATGCTGAGATCCGAAACGCTGAGGATCGGCGTTTCCAGCTCAAGCGGATCGGCATCGAACCGAATGTTCGGCTGGTTGATGGCGACGAATGGGGCTTTGATGCGTTTTGCGATGAGGCGCTCCTGTACTTTTTTGCGCGCCTTGAGGGCTCTGCCGCGTGACGCGTCGGCGTTTCCAGTGGCGATGATGCGCAGGTTGCCGATGAGGGCTTCGTTTCTGGCGATTTCTTCATCGTCCTTGATGGAGAGCTCTTGCTGCTCGATTTTATTTTGGAGGAGTTCAAATTTATATTCGATGAAGTTGCCATCAAATTCCTGGAGCTCCATGTTTTCCAGATGGATGATCTTGTTGAAGCAATGGTTCAGCAGGTAACGGTTGTGGGTGATGACCAGGAGCATGCCCTTATGCGCATTGATGAGGTCTTTAAGCGCGTTGAGGTTCTCGAAATCGAGGAACACGTCCGGTTCGTCCATGATAAGCAGGTGAGGATTCAGAACCATTTCCTTAATAACCTGGATCAGTTTGAACTCGCCACCGCTGATTTGTTCAGTGCCTAAATCCCTTAGTTTACCGAGGTTCGCGAGGTTGAGCTTTTTCGTGATATCGGTCTCGTAATCGTGACCGCCGATGGCATCAAATGCGTCTAAGGCGATTTGGTATTTTTCCAGCACTGGCGTGATGTCTTCTGCTGTTTCCATAAGGGTGCAAAGGGCGTCGATTTCCACTTGAAGCTTTAGAAAGGGCTCGCAAAGGTATTCGAAGACCGTCTGGGTATGCGCCGTGGGCTTTTTATAAAACTGGCTGATGTGGCCGATGCGGCAGTTCGGGTCGCGGATGATTTTTCCATCATACATGAATTTATCATCATCCATGATCATCTCCACCAAAGTGGTTTTTCCGTTCCCGCTGGCGCCGATAAAGGCGATGTGCTGGCCATCTTCTATGGTAAATGAAATATTTTTAAACAAGTCCTTTTGAGGGAATCCAAACGATACCTCTTTGATTTCGATCATGATACTTTCCTTTCTAATAAAAACAACTGTAGACATTAACTAGTGTAGTGGAAAACGGGGGAAATGTCGAGGTGAAAGTGGCATTGAGAGATGTTATATTATTATGAACCCTTTTATTATGAAATGTATGAATAACACTTGTTTAAACTGTTTCATAAAGTAATTTTCTAAAATTTGACTAAAATAGAAAATAATAGTATAATAGAACATATGTTCCTTTTGAGTAATAGGGAGGTGCGCTAATGCGATTAAGTTTAAAGTTCTATCCAAAACTTAGTCAGGAACAACTAAATATCATTGAAGAGCTTAGCTTTCACACGACAAAATTGTACAATATCGCGAACTATGAAAACGTATCACATGGCTATCGTTTTTATGTGGACATGCAATCTTATCTTAAAGACAACTGGCATAGAGAGTACCTACATTCTCATACCTATCAGCAGTGTCTAAAAGTACTTGAACAGGACTGGAAATCTTTCTTCAGTGCTAGCAAGGATTATAATAAAAATCCAAATAAATATTCGGGGAAACCACAAATGCCTTGGTATAAAAATGGAACCCGAAAAAACCAGGTTATCTTTACTAATTTTGCCATTAGAAGTAAAGGCAATACAATCATTCTGTCCCTTTCACAAAAGATGCAAAAGCTATTCGGCGTAAAAAGTTTAAACCTGATATTGCCTAAGTCAGTATTAGAGCGTATGAATAAATCTTTGCATCAGATTAGGTGTTGTTGGGATATTAGTAAGAAAATATGGTATATGATAATCATCTGCAAACAGGAAGAAGTGAAACTACCTGAGGACTATTTTAACACCATGGCCATCGATTTGGGGCTTGATAATTTATGTGCATGTACTTTTCTTCATTCAGAAGAGCAATATCTCCTTAGCGGTAAGTCTCTAAAGTCAAAGAATTCTTATTACAACAAAGAAATTGCTAGGCTTACTAGGATTCAGATGAAAGGTACTGGCAGTAAAAACTTCAAGCGTACAAATAAAATGAAAACCCTTCAAATCAAAAGAAATAACACCATGAATGATGGCCTTCATAAAGCCAGCAAATATGTGGTAGACCTTGCTATAACCCATAAATGCCATACCATCGTTATTGGAGACATCAAAGGAATCAAGAAAGAAAACAATTCAAAAAGCTTTGTTCAAATCCCTATCCAAAGGATGGTGACTCTAATCAAATACAAAGCTGAACTCAATGGTATCAAGATTGAGCTAATCAATGAAGCCTACACCTCAGGAGTATCAGCATTTGATCTTGAGCCAATCGACAAAGCAAGTTACAACATAAAGCGAAGAATCAATAGAGGTCTCTTCGTAAGTGAAGGTGGTCATTATGTAAATAGCGACATCAATGGCTCATTAAATATTATGAGAAAGTATGAATCAAAGGTACTCCCAATGCCTATAAGAAGGCTAAGGGATAATGGCTGCTTGGACCAGCCGGTTAGAATATTGATTGCTTAGCAATTGGTATTCCTTGGGATAAGGTCACCCTCGGTAATGAGGGCGAAAGTTAAATGGCAAACTCTTAACAGACATGAGTGATTCTCAAATATAAGTAAGCTTTCTGGTACTGATGAGAATCCCCCACCTCAAAACTGTTTTCTTTGGTGCTGGGTAGTTCAAGGCCTCTGGTAATCGCATGGAGATGTTTTTCTTAGTAAATCACATTAAGTATGATAGACCACAGTCAAACGCTGTGGTTTTTTTGCGTTTTAAACTAGAAACCCTCGGTGTGAGCATCTATTGTACGGCGTTAATTTTGAATATTAAAACTGGTAGAAAAATACTAGTAAGTAGTAATCCACTTTTAATACCTTTTTAATATCCATGAGTTATACTGAAAAAAATACATAGGTGGTCATGTAGACTACGAGAAGGAGCAATCATATGAAATGGTGTCAGACATGTAAAACGGAATATGAAGATTTCGCGACCAAATGTAGTGACTGTGGTGGTATACTGGTATCAGCAGACACTTTCATGAATGCAAACAAGTCTGAATCAACGAATTCTGACAGTTTAGTGCATTTGCGAGATGATCAGGTTGATTTGACCGTCGTTTATACGTCGACGCTTGAAAGTGATATTCTCATGGTTTCAGAATTTCTTAATGAGAATGGCATCGTATTTGAAATTAAAAATGAAGGCATTGGCTCTTATCTACAGATTTATGGTGGCGTAAATTATTTAGGAACGGCCATCTGTGTAGATATCGAGGATGCTGAAAAAGCTAAAGCCTTAATCGATGCTTTCTGGAAGAACTCAGAGCCATTAGATTTCTCAGAACAACCAACTGAATTTGAATCCGATAGCGTGGATTTGGTAGTAGATTCATCAATTGAAAGCGAGGATTATCGAGTAAAATATGAAAAGTCGATGAAATTAAGAAGAAACCTCATGCGGTTCTTAATCGTCTTCATTTTAGGTTCGGGTTTATTTTTTCAATTGCTTTCTTTTTTAACACAGTAATTTTTAGTATTGAGGAGGTTATCTTATGAAAAAGGTAGTTGCTTATGTGACGCAGTCATGCCCACACTGTAAAACGGCAAAGGATTTTTTAAGGTCACATCATATTCCTTTTGAAGAAAAAGATGTAAACGCAAATCCAGAAGCACTCAAGGCGTTTAATATGCTGAAGCTGACGGGAGTGCCTGCATTTTTAGTAGGCGAAGAACTCCTCGTGGGGTTTAATGGTGATAAACTGCTTAGTATGCTGGATTTTACAGTAGAGCCATGTCCAAAGTGTGGTGTTCACTATAAAATTCCCAAAGGAAAAGGCAAAATCAGGGTTACCTGTAAATCATGCGGAACACAGTTTGAAAAGATGACAGGATAACTAATTTTAAGGAGGGAACGAGATGTTACCAGAAAAGAAGTCGAAAAAATGGTTAAATGTACTTTTGATCTATACAGGCATTGTCTTTGCAGGCCTAATGATTACCCGCTTCTTACTGGGAACAGCATTAGATGCGAGACTAATCCTCAACTTTTTCCTGCTTGCACTAGGGTCAGCGGTTTTACCTGTGGTGGCGGGTTATTTCGGGAAAAGCTTATTCTTCAAAATTTATGCCAGCACAAACTTTATCGCACTCACTTACATGTTCGTCCTAATCGTCAATAACCGCGCGCCTGGTTGGGAAGATTTGATTAGTATCGTCGTTTATGTGTATTTACTGCCAGTGGGCGCGATTCTCGGTGTGATCGCAGAAGTGGTGCAGTATTTTAGAAAAAGAAAGTGAAGACTCTATGATCAAGCCTAAAAGACTAAAAAAAGGGGACAAAATCGCTGTGGTGAGCCTTTCATGGGGCGGGCTAGGCGATGCGGATTTGATTCATAAATATGAAATCGCGAAAAAACGCTTAGAAGAGGATTTTGGTCTGACCGTGGTGACGATGCCGCATGCCTTAAAAGGCAGTGCGTTCGTGGCGGCGCATCCAGAGCTTCGGGCAAAGGATCTGATGGATGCGTTTGAGGATTCCACCATCGATGCGGTGTTTTGCGCCATCGGTGGGGACGATACCATACGGATTCTGCCATACGTGGACATTGACACCCTAAGGAAACACCCTAAAATTTTCATGGGCTATTCGGACACCACAACGAACCATTTCATGATGTTTAAAGCGGGACTCGTGTCGTTTTATGGCCCATCCATCATGTGCGAGTTTGGCGAATATGGGAAAATGTCAGAGTACACAGAAGAAGCGGTTAGAGAGGTGCTGTTCGGTGAGTGGTCGCGATATGAACTCAAACCCAGTCCAGAGTGGAGCGATGATTATGTTCCCTGGGATGTGAAAAATATCAACAAGCCGAATGTGATGAAACCGGACACTAAAGGATACGAAGTCATCAGTGGTGGGGGAACCGTTCAGGGACACCTGTTAGGTGGCTGCATCGACGTGTTTCCCATGGTAGTGGGGACCAGCATATGGCCGACCATCGATGAATGGCGAGGTGCCATCCTGTTTATAGAAACCAGTGAAGACAAACCCTCTCCGGATATCATCAAGTGGACCTTCAGAAATTTAGCAGCGCAAGGGATCCTTAAAGTGATCAAAGGCATCATAGTGGGAAAACCTCAGGCAGAGGTGTATTATGATGAGTACAAAACGGCCATAAAGCAGGTGGTGTGTGAGGAAGAGCATCTATACGAGCTGCCGATTTTCTATAATGTGAATTTCGGACACGCGATTCCCATCGGGATTCTACCGTACGGGATTCTCACCGAACTTAACTCAGAAGAAAAAACCATCACGTTTTTAGAGAGTGTGACGACATCAGAATAAATAGCACTATAAAATCAAAAGGCTGTCTCGCTTAGTAATTCCCTAAGTGAAACAGCCTTTTCATATCCCTATGGTGATCGCCCTATTATCGAGTGAATCGTACATAGTCAGACTCGTCAGCTTTTTTGTTGTTTTCAAATATATCAAATAATTTGTAAACATATATGCCGTTTAAGTCGTTAAATACGTGAAGCATATTGATCTTCTTCATAAAATTTTTTCTCCTTTAATTTTTATTATCGCGTGAATCTAATCACATCTGAATCTTTACTTTTCGCGTAGTCTTCAAATACATCGAACGGTTTATAGACGATTCTACCGTTAAGATCATTGAATACATATGGCGTATCGATTTTTTTCATATGGTTTTCCCCCTTTTGCCCCCCCGCTTTTAGGCATTAAAAAACGGTGCATGCACAATCGCATACACCGTAATCCTCATAAAAGCTGCGCTCGGTTAAATTACACCTAGCACGCATCACCTATAGACGGAGTGTCATGACAAATTGTCTTTGTAGTAATAGCATTTTCAGTTTTGATAATCGTAGTAGTGATAAACATTTGCATAACCTCCTTTCGTATTTTTCATCCTTATCTTAGCATAACCAACTTGCATTAGTCAAACGAATAACAAACTTGTCATATGTTTGTCATGGGCTTGTCATATTACTTTTGGATATAATCTGCGGCACTACTTCCTGCGATTCTTCCGAATACGACGATATCCGCTACGGCATTACCGCCGATTCTGTTTCCACCGTGAATACCACCAGTGACTTCACCAGCCGCAAATAATCCAGGAACGACTTCGCTAGATGTGTTTAATACCTGTGCTTGGTCGTTTATTTTTATACCGCCCATGGTATGGTGAATGGCTGGTGCAACTTCTACAGCATAGAAGGGTCCTTTTGCAATTTCGCCAGCTAAAACACGTCTACCAAACTCTTCATCATTTTGGTTTTTAAAGTAGGTATTATAAGACGTGACGGTTTCTTCGAGGACCACAGGATCAAGCCCTAATTTTTCAGCCAGTTCCGCAATCGTGGCACCTTCAGTTAAAAGGCCCATTTTTTTATACTTCGACACGGAGGCTAATCTTTCTTCTACTCCTGAGTCTAATATCAGGAATGCCGTTTTTCCTTCCTGTGCAAGGATCGCTTTTGATACGACATCTCTCGTCTCGAGCTCGTTGATAAATCTTACAGCCTCTCGATTGACCAATAATGCACCTTCACCCCTTACGCCTTCCGTAATCATTTCATTTTTTACAGGAACGACTGTCGGGTGCGTTTGAATTTGCTCCATATCTACTGTGGCAACTTTAAGCGCGTCCAGCATATAGAAGGCATCGCCTGTGGCACCTGGATGATTCGTCGTTCCAAAGCCTTCTAGCTCTGGCTTGTACTGAACGACGAGTTCTTGATTTGCACCAAAGCCACCGCTGGCGATGATGACCGCTTTTGCATGAATGCTATAGGTCTGACCGTCATTAGTTTCGACCACGATTCCAGCCGCTTGGTTATCTTTTGCGATGATTTCAGTGGCTTTCGTATTAAGTCTTACTTCGATTCCTAAATCGACAATGTTTTTCTCGAAAACGGACATTAAATAAGAGCCGATAGGAGAACCGTCAGCTGTGGTATGTGTTCTGTCCACACTTTGACCACCTGATCGAGAAAGCTTGGTCAAGCTTGCGCCAATCTCCGTTAACCAGTCGATGGCATTCGAAGATTCTTCTGTTAGTTTTTTAAGCAATACTGGATCGTTAAGGTTGTGTCCGCCCTTTAATGTATCTTCGTAGAATAGCTCTGCGCTATCTACGACCCCTTTTTCGGCTTGGAGTTTAGTGTTAGCAGCATTCATACCGCCAGTTGCATAGTTTGTATTTCCACCCATAAATGAGTTCTTTTCTACGACGATTACTTTTGCACCTTTTTTAGTCGCTTCGATGGCAGCTGTTAATCCAGCGCCACCAGCTCCGATGATGACGATATCCGCTTCGGTATCCGTGAATACGGTGTTTTCTGCATTTGCTTGCTTCGCTACAAGTGTGATACCGGATTTGGATAGGGCGTCAGAAACGGCACTAATAATCGCCTCGCTCGTCATGGTCGCCCCAGTAATGACATCGACATCTGCTGTATTCTGGGCGATGATGGTCGCCAGAATTTCATCGAAGGTCGTCTTAGTGAAGTCCGATTCATGATTCTCGATGATCTCTATACCAGTGATTTCACCCTTTTCAATCGTTACTTCAACTTTTATAGGCCCATTTTTACCATCTGCTTCTCCGATAAAAGTGCCGCCTTCTGATTCAAGGGTTCCTGAAGTTTCTGAAGTTTCTGTTTTTGCCCCACACGCTGTGGTCACCATTATCATCGCGACGATTAGCATGAGTGCCAGTAGTTTCTTAAAAGTCATGTTGATGCTCCTTTCATACCCCAATTGGATTCTTTGACAAAAATATAACCCATAGATGCAGGTTTATTTCCGTGTTATCACCATTATAGAAGGAACATCTTAATATATTATTTTGAGTTCTTAAGATTCATTAAGAATTGGTAGCCTTATGATGAAATCGCTCCCAACGCCTACTTCACTCTGAACCGTTATGGTACCTCCATGTGCTTCGATAATACTTTTAACGATATACAAACCAAGCCCTGAACCGTTGGTGGCGGACTTTGTCGTGAAAAAGGGCTCAAATATTTTTGCCAATGTCTCCTCAGGTATTCCACCGCCATTATCGCGAACGATACAGAGCGTATACGCATCTTCTGTAGAAATATCGATTTGAATTGAGCCTTCTCTTTGACCGATGGCATGAACGGCATTGGTAATAAGGTTGATGATTACCTGTTGTATTTGCTTTTGAATACCGTAGACAGGTGCGTAGTCGCTTGAATTGACCATTAGTTTAACACGAGAGGGGATGATGGGACGGAGTAGTTTTATACTATCATCTACAGTTTTCTTTAGCTGAAAACCTGTATAGTCCTGAGAGATTTCTTCACCGCGGATATAGCTCTGCAGCTGCTCAATTATCGTTTGCGCATCAACCGCAGTTTGGTGGATTTCATTTAGTCCCTCATAATGGACATCTTGAGGATCTAAATCGCCGATGATGATTTCCGAATGTCCGAGTATAGGGGTCAAAAGATTGTTGAACTCGTGTGCGATGCCACTGGTTAATGTCCCGATGGTTTCCAGCTTCTGTGCGTGTCTCAATCGGGCTTCACTATTAATAAGGGCTTGCCATGATTCACTTAGCTCACGATGGTATTTAGCTTCTAAGGCCAACAGCCTTTGCTTTTTATCACTGATGAGGATAATCGCGATAATCGCCGATATAAGAATCAGTACGATACCTGAAATGGCAAGCGTGTTGATCAGCGCATCGCGTATCGGTGTTTCGATCTCGTCATAATCCATTTGAACTGAAATAATCCATTCGTTTTCATCGAGATGATAAGTGGTGAATGCGGTCACTTTTTTAGTCCACTGTGCGCGACTGCCTTGCCACCATTTAGAGTGGTAGACATGCGTCCCTCTTTTTTCGCTGATTTGCTTATTAAAGAGGGTTTCTAGTTCAGTCCAGTCATCTTCAGGATAGAGCGCTTTTCTATCTATGAGGGAGTTCGAACCGATCTGATCAAGAACGGGGTGCATGATAATAATCCCATCAGTGGATTTGACCAGAACATACCCATACTCACCGGGTTTAATGTAATCGACGAGCTTAGTATATACCTTATTCAAATCGATGGTTTGAACGAGGATGCCGATCACCGTATTGTTTTGGATGACAGGCTGAAGCTGCTTTATGATAAAGCGCCCTTCACTTAAATACTGTGCCGTCGTCGTAAGGCCTTTCTTAGTGGAAAGTACCTGATAGACATCCTTTTGAGTTAGCTTCGTCTGCGTGTGATTTTCTCGTGCTGCAAAAATTTCATCTCCCGTCACGTTTAATAGAGAGATTTCCAAAATTTCATGTTCCTTATATAAAAGGTATTTCTCAAAAAGTGCTTCGTTGAGCATATCACTTTGGCTCAGTAGCCATAATGCGTCGGAATGCTCATCGAAGTATCGGTTGAGACTATTGGACACATTATCGGCAAATATAAGAAGTTGGTCACTCTGTTGCTCGATAATTCTATCGCGCTGTAAGGTGAAGTTTTTATATCCCGCAGTGATGAGTAAAGCGGTTAAGATTAGCCAGCTCAAGAAAAGGGTTAGTTTTTTATAGGCATTCATTAAGGGTCACTCCTCGTAAGGTTGTCGTAGACCTAAATCTTGGTTATAATAATAACATACTAACGAAAGATTCCAAAGGGGTTAAAATGCCAGCGGTTAAAGTATTGGTTATTGATGATGAACATAAAATTAGAAAATTGATCATGATGAGCCTTGCCAAAGAACAATACTTTGTCGACGAGGCAGATAGTGGCATGTCCGCCTTAGCGAAGCTTAAAAACGATCACTATGATTTGATTATTTTAGACATCATGCTAGGCGATATGGACGGTTTCGATTTGATCCGGAAAATAAAAGAGATGAAGATCTCTTCACCGATCATGGTGTTAAGTGGTCGAAATGATGACCACGACCAAATACTTGGCCTCGGACTAGGAGCTAACAACTACCTGACGAAGCCATTTAGCCCTGCCATCCTATGTGCCTATGCGAAAGTTTTGATAAGAGACCATCAGCACCTTAAATTTAAGACGGACACGAACCTAGAAGTTGGCATTTTTAGGTTTGATGTTAACAATTTTAGATTATATAAAAGCGATGTTTATATAGAACTCACATCAAGAGAGTGTGTTTTAATTAAATTTCTCATGGAGAACCCGAATCAGGTTTTTACAAAACAGCAAATTTATGAAAATGTATGGGATGATGTGATCATCGACGAAAATGCAGTCATGGTTTACATCCATAATCTACGGAAGAAAATCGAGGTTGACCCTAAACAGCCAAAGCATTTGTTGACGGTCTGGGGAATCGGTTATAAGTTTGTCGGATAATGTGAGGAAGGGGTTTCCCAACTAAATATCAAGTATTAAAAAGTAAGCCTCTTCATGTATTCTGAAGAGGCTTTGCTTATTTTTAAAGCGTTTGCGTAAATTGAGCTTTTTTCAAAACCCTCTCGTCTGACCTCTCCAAGGCTTCGGTGCATGGGCTCTAAACTCATCGATACCTGGCCCACCTAGCTGTTTTAAGCGCCAGATGCCATACACATAGCTGAGGATTAGCACGGCGATGGTCACTGGAAATCCCAGCAGGGTGTTGATCAGAAATAGACCGGCGAGGTTGTTGTTGATCAGCAGTATAAACTGTAGAATGCCGCGCATCGCAAACAGGGCTAGCCAAAAAAGGGTTACCTCAGAATAAGCGGGGCGAATATCAGACCGCCAAAACCAATCGAGCTCCCAGCCTCTTGATAAGTGACTTAACCAAGCGGCGAGGGGCTTTTTTAATCCTAAGCTCACCAGTGAGAGCGCTACGAGACCTGCACTGGTAATGATTTTTGGAAAATAGTAGTTTGCAGCGTTATTCGCGATTAACGCGAAGCCAGCTGCGATGATGACCCCTAAGAATCCTGAAAATGCATATTTCCAGGATTTTATACTATATCGCCTATAGGCCACGAGTAGGAGAGAAAATACCGTGGCAATAACCGCAGCCCGTATTAATCCTAACAATCCATTTGAAAGTAGGAAAACCAGTGGCGGAAAAACGGCATCTAAGGTTTTTCCAGAGATGACGGACTTAAGCTCCTCGGAAATTTCAGTTCGCGTCATATCATCACCCACTTTACTTTAGTTTTGAAAGCACCTGCTCGCGTTTTGCGCCGAAGAAAAAGGTCGCCCAGTCCTCTTTACAGGTATAGAAGACGTAAAGAATGTATAATGCCCCTGTAAAAAACCCTAAAACCATCATTGCTAGAATCCAAATGAATTTTGCGATGAAAGACCGTTCTCTAAACGCGATCCACATGGAGAAAAGGGTGAAGCCGACATAGAGATCGATGAGTGACATGACGCCCCAAGGATTCGCGAAGAGCTCGCCGCCATCCTTAAAGAAATCGCCGTTGATAAAGCCGTTAGCCAGTCCTAAGGTCATGGCGATCAGCCCTAGCCATGCGATGATTTTTCCTGTGCGCATAGGTGCATCCCAAAATAAATTTTATTATGGTGAATAGATACCCAGTAAAAACGAAATATCACAAAATGTAATAAATTAATTTGTGACGGACTTTTTCTTCTCGATAAACAGCGTAAGCACGAGGCCCACGAGAGAGACGGCGGCGGTCATGAGGAACATTTGTGCATAGCCTTCGTTGATGGTCTTTTGGAACACCAGTGTGATGGTGTCGGCTGATTTTTCGATAGTAGGGAGGACATAAGCCTTTGCATTAGAAGGCACCACCGCATCTAAAAACTGTGTCAGCCTGTCGACGATGTTGGTAACGTCGGCATTTTGGAGTCCCTTGATCAACTCAGGTGAAACATTTGCGCCCTCAGTGGAATAGGTCATGCCCTGTGGTATGATGGCATCGTTTATATTTTTCATGACATTGGTGCCCGCATTGATGATGAACCCGATCATAATGTTCGGTGAAACCGCTACACCTAAAGAACGGATAAGGCTCATGGTTGCCAGTGCGCTTGCGCCATTTTCTTTAGAGGCTTTATTCAGCACGAGGTAATTGAGTGGCGCACCCATGGTAAAGCCTACACCGATTCCCATGAAAGCCAGACCTAAGATGACCTGTGGCCAAGCCAGAGACTTCGAAGCGAATAAGGCGAGGACCAGTGTACCGATGATGATGCTGACGAAACCGATGCGCAGTACAAAAGCACCGCCTTTTTTATCCAGCAGCTTACCGCTAATCGGTGCTGAAAAGCCAGAGAAAACGGCGAGAAGGGTTACGAGGTAGCCGCCATTTCCCGATGGAATCTTTAAAGTGTTTTCCGCAAACTGAGGCACGAATACCATCCCCATAAGACCGACACCGGTGATGAACGCCACTGCTAGGATAAAGACCATGTCCTTTTCTGAGAAGAGGCGAATGTTGACGATCGGATCCGTCGCTTTAAGCTCTCGCCAAATAAGGAATGGAAAAATGAAAGCGGCGATGACGAGATATGGCCAAACCGATAGCGAGGTAATCGACGCCTGAAAGTCGAAAAAGTTAAGGTTAGTGAGGGCATACATCAAGCTTCCCACGAAGCCTGCGAGAAGTACCGCTCCCAGTAAGTCGATGGGCGATTTCTCAGCAGGGGGTGTGTTAGGAATGGATCTCGATAAAAGCAAAATAAGTAGTGCGATCGGTACGTTAATCAAGAAGATGACGCCCCAATTTTCCAGCCCAGCCAGCGATAAAAGGGCACTGCCGAGGGTTGGTCCGATAATGGTGGCGACCCCATAAATCATCCCGACGAGGCCCAGCGCGGTACCGCGTTTTTCTTCGGGAAAGCTCTGACCGATAACGGTTGTGGCGATGGGCAGAATACCACCAGCACCGATGGCCTGAATCACACGTGCCACTAATAATAAGGCATAGTAATCGAAATAGTTAGTGATGCCGCAGAACAGCGAACCGAGCATGAAAACGGTGATGCTAAAGACGTAGATGCGCTTATGGCCTAAGCGGTCTGCCATTTTGCTGGTAATCGGCATGGATACGGCATACATGAGGGTGTATATGGTAATCATCCAGATGCCTGCAGAGGCGTCGATACCGAAGCCCCTTTGGATAACCTCGCGCGCTGGGGATACGATACCACTATCGATAGCGCCTAAAAAAATACCGGATAAAAATAGGATGAGCATTAGGGTGTTGTTTTTCTTCATGTGAGGTCTCCTTTATTTGTCATTTTACAGATTTTTATGAACGTTGTTCATATATGTTCAAAAAAAAGCGCTATTCCATAATAGCTCGAAGCGCTTTTTCAAACTTTGGATAGGAGTAGGTGGGCATGTAGGTGATCGAAACAAAGTTCGCTAAGATAAACTCTGCGATCTCATCACTGCTCAGTTCCCTGGGCTCATCGGCCGTCATAGGCTGAATCATCTGGCTGAACCGTTCTTGTAGCTTAATCATGAAACTCACCTTGTTCGCTTTGGTACGCGTGGTGTAGGCGGGTTTAAAGCTCTGTGATAGGAAAATTTCATGGAAATCGTCTGTGAAGCTTTTAAAATGATCATAGATCATCGCCAGCTTTTCATAGAGACTATAAGGTTTTGCATCGATGTCGTCGATGATTCCGAAGTAGTCGTTCCAGTAATCGCTCATGAGCTGTATAATCAAAGCTTCTTTGTTTTCATAATAATTGTAAACCGTCCCGATGCCGATGCCACTTTTCGTGGCGACATTTCTTATACTGAGGGCTTGATAACCCTCTTCGCTTAGGATAACCTTTGCAGCATTTTTAATAGCTGAAACCGGTTCATTGATAATCTTAGGCATGACACACTCCTTTATGAACACGATTCATTTTAGCAGAACCCGAGACGTCGTTCAAGAGTTTAATTATTAACAATTGTAAATAAGTTTCAAAATTTCACTTTTCAGCGTGGGGTTTACAGAGTGATAGTGTTCGATGAAATTCAGGATTTCCAGTGCGGAGGCCTTCGTGTGGTCATAGCCTTGAATCATTTTAGGGAGGGACTTCGCGAGTTCAGGATAATGGGCTTCATAGCGTCTCTCGTGCTGGAATTCATCCGCCGCAGTGGGGATTTCTCCAGAAATCAGGCTGGAGGAGGCGAGAATCAAATCGACCGCATAGCTCTGAACAAATCGCGTGCCAGACAGTTTTTCACCTCTGGCATATCGGCCGAGCCCCACATAAAGACAGGTTAAAGCCTCGTTAAAGGCCCACTCTACGGATTCTGGCTGCTAGGGTGTACGCGATGTTTTAGGCTCACATAGCGTCGTATCAAAATCCGCGCGATGCCATAACAGCTTGCCCTTACTAAAGACAGCCGATGCCATTTCACTGGGCTCAAACACGGCGAACTCACAGAAGACACCATCTTGATACAGGAATTTATAGCCATCCTTAGTGTTTGGGAAATAAAAGCCAGGCGCACTAATGTCCGTCAGCCAATCCAGGTTAGCGATAAACGCCTCCTTATAGCCTACCTCGACGATCAAAAAAAAGTCGATGTCGCTGTAATCGTCTAATCGGTCGTTTTCCACGCCCGCTGAGCCTAAAGACAGAAGCGCGAGTGCACCCTCGCGACGTTGAACACTCACACCAATTTCCTCTAACCGCTGGATGATTAGGTCTCTTTTCGTCATCATTTTTAGCCGTTTCCTTTCGGGTTTTCCTGTCACATTAATTTCATTATTGAGCGATTAGGCTCAGTTATCGTTTAACGCAGTTTCGACCATCTTCTTTACCACGATAGAGCGCCTCGTCTGCATGAGATATAATATCGTCGATAGAAAGCGAAGGTTCACTTTCGGCGAGCCCTATGGTAATAGTAACGTCGATGTACGTGTTTCTAAAAGGCATTTTACTGGATGAGATTTTTGCCCTTATGCGTTCACACACCTGCAAGGCGTCTTCCACTTTAGTTTCAGGAAGGAGGAGTAAGAATTCTTCACCACCCCATCTAGCAAGTACATCATATGTGCGAAGGCATGTGTTCATAATATCGCTAGCAAATTGTATGGCCTGGTCACCTGCTTGGTGACCATAGGTGTCGTTAATGCGCTTGAAGTGGTCGAGGTCCATGATGGCAACCGCAAATGACCTGCCTGACCTTATAAATCTTTCGAACTCATTTCTTAAAAGCTCTAGTGTGTACCTGCGGTTGGAAAGACCTGTCAAGTCATCCGTACGTGATAGATTTTCAAGTGCCTGTGTTTTGATTCTAAGTACTTCTGATTGTTGTGAGTTATTCAGTGCGATTGCGATATAAGACCCGAGTGCCATAGCCATTTCAACCTCGCGGTCCCCTAAAAAATCATTACTAGCACTTTTTAGGGTCATGACGCCAATCGGTTTAGTCATAAACATTAATGGAAAACATACCATGGATCGGGTGGAATGCCCGTCAGGTTCTTCAAAGTACAAGGTTGCTTTTTCGTGAATACATGTCATGGCACGTTTGTAAGCTGTGCTATCTTTTGTATAGATTTCTCGATTGTCGATCCCGTCCTCTGCAAAAAGCTTTATTTCGAGTTCCTCTGCCGATTCTAGATACAGGAAAACACCCACTGCATGAAGGCCTGTGATACGTTTAAGCTGTGCATTGATTTGATGAAGGACATGATTCATGTCTAGGGAAGACGTAATAATTCTGCCGATCTCGGTGATAAACTGAACGTCAGCCAGTGAATTTCGAAGCATTTCCGCATTTTTCTTAGCTTGAGAGAGTTCAAACTCTGCTGCTTGAATCATCAACGCATCCTCTAAGCGCTTGGATCTAATCTGTGTATCGAGTAGATGGTACTCTTTCAAAAAGTCGTATGCAAGTTGAAAGTCACCAATTTGGCCGTAAGTATCTGAAATCATTTTTGAGATATCCCGTTGCTCAACTTTTGCCTGTATTTTTCGGGTTAGCTCATAAGCCTTCAGCAATATGGCGATTGCTTGTGAAAAATCGTTTTGATCAAGGTAGACTTTGCTCAGTTCATTAAGCAGAATCGCCTGCCGATAATCTGATTTCATATGTTTGGCGGTTGAGATGGCTTCATTAAACATGTTTAGAGAGCGGATATAGTCCTTTTTGTTTCTATAAAGAATGCCGTAGACTTTTTTTAATTGAATTTCATAATCGAGGTTTTTATCAAACTGACTTAAAAGGTCTTCTGCTTTTAAGCAATATGCGAAGGCCTGTTCAGGTTCATTTTGCTTAAGATAGACGTCAGCAATATTAGCAGCGATATAACCAGTGATACTTTTAGGCGATTGGACAGAAATGTCATAGGCATTAATCAATGTATTTAACGAATGAACCAGCATATTAGAACGCGAGTAGATGACTGCCATGTTATTTAGAAAGTTCTCAACATGTTCAAAAGAATACGTTTCACATAATTTTAGTCCCTTTTGGTAATAATCAAGCCCCCGATCTAGATTGCCCAATTGCGCATAAATGTTTCCGAGAGAATAATAAGCACTAAACATCGTGTCATAAGCCTGGTTTGACTCAGCGATGTCTAGACCCTTTTGAGCTGCGATTATGGCGTGAGAATAGTTGCCTTGAATACTGTTAATTCTTGAGAACTGAACATAACATTTTGCCTGTTGCAGTTCATTAGAACTTGCTTTGGAGAGAGACATGGCTTTCTGAAAGAGTATTTCTGCCTCTTCTAGGTCGCCGACCATGATTTGTCTACCCTTTTGATAAAGTTGATCGAATGTCTCGCTCATATGGCCTCCGCAAATCAAATTTTGAGTCATTTGCTAGTCTACTATATACCCAAATGAAGGGTTTTTCAACAGGTTGAGTTAGGAAACATAAAATAACGAATGTTAGGTTAACGCATTATGTTCACCGCTTGTAACGCAGATGTAACACAGATGTTCTTATTATGTCACAACTATATGTTATGTTTGTTAAGAGCAACAAATTAGTAACAGAAGGGAGTTAAGATGATCTCTAAAACAAGCCAACACGAAGCATCCAATTTTTTAATTACCATTCACCATCAAGAAAATCACAGCTGGCAGGGGGTTATTGAATGGCTAGATTCCGGCAAGAAAATGCATTTTAGAAGTGAACTGGAACTGTTTATGCTGATGCAAAATGCTATACAAAGCCATCAACTTGAAAAGAATCACTTTAGAAGTTGGGACGACGCTCGCAAAATGAGTATCGTTTAGTATAAATTACCAACCCATTGAACTTTTAGTAAGGGCAAACTCAGCGAAAGCTGAGGACGCAAAGTCAGGAGTCTAAAGTTGTGGCTATGTTTACTAGGTGGCAGTTCAACCAAGGCCGTCCGACTGCCAAAGTTACTACTAATTTGGCAAAGGAGAACTAATAATGAAAAAGGCACTAAAAAGAGTATTATCCATTTTTCTCGTAGCAATTATCATAGCAGGTAGCATACCGTTTGTTAACTTTGCGGAAACGACGACGGGAACACTAAAAGTGCATGCGAGTGGAATCTATGTTATGACAGCAGAAGTCACTAATCTGCCTGCGCCTTATGCAAATGGAACGTATACGGCCTATTGCGGAAATAAGTCGATAACGATTAATGCAAACCAGAATTATAGCAACGTAACGCATGGTTTATATGACGGCCCTCATATGCGCACGATGAATTATCTTTTTAATACCGATTTAGGCTTAACACATGAGCAAAGGCAGCAAGTGGCTTGGAAAATTTTACATGTGAATGATTATGTCATTACAGATACTTATGCGAGTACTATATGGACTAATAATTTTTCAGGTAAAGTCGATGCTGACTTTCCTTCACTTCCTAATGGAAACTATAATAAAGTCGTATTCTATGCTAACGCTGGGAGCACAATTCAACCGATATTCGTTATTATCACTAAATTGGTAAAGGTTACTTTTGATCCAACCGGTGGCAGTCCAGATCCAAACGATCAAGTGTTTGCGCATGGTGGAACAGCATTAAAACCATTAGAAGATCCCCAAAAAGAAGGGTTTAAGTTTGATTACTGGACTTTAAATGATGAGGAGTATGAATTTGCTACACCGGTAAAAAGTGATATCACGCTCGTAGCGCATTATACACCTATTCCGGAACCGACACCACAAGTTACAGTAACATTTGATACAAACGGTGGAAGTACAGCCCCAGCAAATCAAACCTTTGATAAAGGGCTGACTGCAACAGAGCCTGCAGATCCTACAAAAGAAGGGTTTGAATTTGATTACTGGACACTTAATGGTATTGAGTATGTATTCACAACACCCGTTAATGAGGATATCACACTCATCGCACATTATACAGAGGAAGGTCCAACAGATCCGGAACCGACACCACAAGTTACGGTAACATTTGATACAAACGGTGGAAGTACAGCCCCAGCAAATCAAACCTTTAATAAAGGGCTGACTGCTACAGAGCCTGCAGATCCATCAAAAGAAGGGTTTGAGTTTGATTACTGGACGCTTAATGGTGTTGAGTATGTATTCACAACACCCGTTAATGAGGATATCACACTCATCGCACATTATACTGAAAAAACTACTGAGCCACCCGTTAATCCAACTGAGCCACCTGTTAATCCAACTGAACCACCTGTAATTCCAACTGAACCACAAGGACCACAGGGAACAGTTACTGTAAACCATATAACTACCGAAGGCAATGAATTAGCACCTGGTTTTACGTTTAATGGCACTGTGGGAACAAACTATGCCACTTCAGTTAGAACATTTGACGGTTACAGCTTAACTGAAGTACCATCAAATGCATCAGGCAGCTTTACTTCAGCGCCAATCACGATCACTTACGTTTATGCGGATGATAATATTGAAGTAATAGAAGATGAAGATAATGCACTTTCGGCTGTCACAGAAGCGCCAACTACAGAAGCGACTTCTTCAGAAGAACTGACTACCGAAACCACCATCGTCGAAGAGCAAGGCGTCATAATTGATGAAGTTGTTCCTTTAGGTGATGCACTTCCAAAAACAGGACAAGCGTCTCCAGAATTATTCTATGGGATTGGTAGCATTATTACGGCAGCAGGTGTTTTATTAAGAAAAAACAGAAAATAGGATAGTCGATTTACACACGTATTACTAAACTCTCGTCTTCATTTGATGAGAGTTTTTTTTATAGATAAATTCGCACTTTACAACACAATAACAAATCTTTAACGAACTCTTGCTACGTTCATAATATATGTCGATTATTATTGAATTGTTGCAAATATTAAATAATTGGAGGGGCACATCAATGAAGTTATGGTTAAAGCGAACGATGGCATTGGTTATGGCGACAGCTATGGTTCTCAGTGGGACAGCCTATGTAAGCCAGTGGAAGAACGTTGATTTTGCTGATGCTAACAACAGCACATGGAACGGAAAAACACCTAAATACATCTTTTTATTTATCGGAGATGGAATGACGTATCCTCAGTTTACAGCGGCTAGCGACTACCTAGGCGCAGTAAGGACAGAAAGTAATCGTGTGGTATCTGATAATTTGAATTTCATGGATTTTCCTGTATCAGGTAGCGCAACGACTTTTGACTCTTCTTCATTCTGTCCAGATTCAGCATCTACAGCAACATCGATTTCTACGGGTTATAAGACGTTAAGCGGCGTCATCAACATGGATGAATCCAAGCGCGTTTCATATGAGACGATCGCTGAAAAATTAAAAGAGCAATTAGGATACAAAATAGGGGTAGTTTCCTCAGTGCCCATCAATCATGCAACGCCAGCAGCTTTTTATGCACACCAGCCTTCGAGAAACAACTACTATGAGATTGGGGTTGAGCTCGCTAAAAGTGAATTTGATTACTTCGGTGGCGGTGATTTCTTATTAGCAACCGGAAAGGATATGAAACAACCAAGTTTATATAGCCTCGCAGAGAACAATGGATACAGCATTGCAGATTCCAAAGAAGAAATATTAAGCCTTTCTGCTGCATCAGATAAAGTCATCGCTATAAGCCCCGTGACTGTAGAAGGTGCATTACCTTACGAAGTGGATCGTAAAACAGGCGAGCTTTCATTAGCCGATTTTACTAAAAAGGGAATCGATGTATTATACAACAACACTGGATTTTTTATGATGGTTGAAGGTGGAAAAATCGACTGGGCATGTCATGCAAATGATGCCATGGCAGCGATTAAGGATACCATTGCCTTCGATAATGCAGTAGCGGAAGCTGTTAAATTCTATAATAAATATCCTAATGATACTTTAATTATCGTCACTGGAGACCATGAAACAGGTGGAATGAGCATTGGATTTGCTGGTACACAATACAGCACTTACCTCCCACAACTCAGCGAGCAAACCCTTTCGTACGAAGCCTATGACGAAGTAATCGAAGGGTATAGAGCAAATCCAGTCAATTTCGAAACAGCATTGCTTGATATCGAGAAGTATTTCGGACTGGTCACTAAGGAAAAGAGTGCTAAGACGACCTATAAAAATATGGTATTAACAGATTACGAAATCACACAGCTTAAGGCTGCTTTTGAACTTAGTATGATTCCAGCTTCTAACCGAAAATTAAGTGAGGCTGATAAATTGATGTATGGCTCATATGAACCGCTTTTAATGGCCGTGACACATTTGCTTAACAACAAATCGGGCATCGGTTGGACTTCATACTCGCACACGGGTATTCCAGCGGCTGTATTTGCAAGAGGTCTGGGCTCTCAAATCTTTAGTGGTTCATATGATAACACCGATATTTATGTGAAACTAAAGGCTTTGACGAAAGTTGAATAATTAAGACCGTCACATGGAAAGAGCTGTCCACTAAGACAGCTCTTTTTTAAACGGCATAGGAGCGAAAATGATAGAATATCGATTCTCATGGAAACCGACACTATTGATGCTGGCGCTGACCATCTTCATGCTATTCTTACCATCAACTTTTAATCCGAAAATCTATCCTAATACGGAACGCGTACCGGTAAAGATCATAAAGACTGACGAAAGCAGTATTAAAATTACCGGGATGATTCAGCAGGGTGAGCAGACCTGACTTGTAGAGGTCGAAAAGGGATCATTTAAAGGCGAAAAAGTCCAGGCAGTAAATCATTTGATGGGTAGTCTCGAAAACGATAAGGTTTATGCGGTAGGTGACCGTGCACTAGCAGTCATCGACTTTACCAGCGAAGGCATCACCTTTGTTAATCTAGTGGACCATTATCGACTGGGCTGGATTGTCATCGTCTCTTTGGCATTTGTGCTGATACTAGTTGCATTTGCAGGTGCTATGGGACTTCGGTCGCTGCTTTCATTCATCTTCACAGTATTGGTTATTTGGAAAGTATTAATCCCTCTTTTTTTAATGGGCATAAACCCTATCGTAGTAGGGGTCTTTATTACGATTGGCCTTACTGTGGGCATCATCTCTCTGGTCTATGGATTTAATAAACGCGGCATTTCGGCCATGTTAGGGTCATCATTAGGAACCCTTCTTACAGCGCTTTTATCAATTCTGTTAGTGGATGCCTTCAAAATCCACGGTGCAGTCATGCCCTTTTCCGAAAGCCTACTCTATTCGGGATTCTCTCACTTGAATCTTACGGACATTTTCACAGCGTCGATCTTTATCGCTTGCTCAGGTGCTATGATGGACGTGGCGGTGGATATCACGGCCTCAGTGGATGAAGTCGTAAAAATGGCACCAGAAACCACGCGATTACAAGCGATTCGTTCGGGTGCCAATGTTGGGCGCGCGGTCATGGGCACGATGACCACGACTTTGCTTTTAGCGTACTCAGGGGGCTTCATTTCACTGCTGATGGTCTTTATGGCACAGGGAACGCCGCTCATCAACATCATCAATCTGAAATACGTCTCATCTGAAATCTTACACACCCTTGTGGGGAGTTTAGGGCTGATAACCGTAGCCCCTTTCACGGCATTGACCAGTGGGTACTTACTAGCCAAAAAAACAGAGTAATCGTCTTATTTAGTTAGTTTTGATTCACCCAGGCCACGATTTTACCGCCCACATGACCCTTTTCCAGCTCGCCTATCCATTTGGGGATGTCTTCAAAGGCGATTTCGCGCTCGATGACAGGCATAAAGTGACCATCATCGATGAGTGCGCTGAGGTGGGCGAGGTCTGCGCCACTGGGTCTGGCTAAGAAGCCCGAGTAGGTTTGGCCGCCTTTTTTAGAGAGAAGCGGGCCAAAAGCGGTGATGGTGAGGATTTGAGACATTTTGCCGCTGCTGACGAGCACGAGGTGCCCTGTGCTGGTGAGCAGTTTTTTATAGGTTTCAAGCGGGTAGAAGCCGTTGATGGTGAGCACGATGTCATACTTCTCGGACACCTGATCCAGAGGTGTGCGCGTATAGTCGATGGTGGCATCTGCACCCAGTGCAGTTGCCTGTGCGATTCGTCCGGTGCTCACCACAGCAGTGACATGGGCCCCGTAGCGTTTACAGTGCTGGATGGCATAGCTCCCGACGCCACCTGAAGCTCCGACGATCAGCACGCGGTCGCCTGCTTTTACCTTCGCCTTATCACGCACGGCTTGTAATGCGGTGATCGCAGTGAGGGGAAGGGAAGCGGCTTCTAAAAAGGAAAGGGTTTTCGGCTTTAAAGCTGCCAGTTTTTCATCGATACAGACATAATCGGCAAAAGCGCCGAAACCACTGTCCGCCAGATCGGCGTAGACCTCATCTCCCAGCTTGAAGGTTTTTACGTTACTACCGACAGCGGTGACGATACCGGCCGCATCTGTTCCTTTAATGAGATGCTTCGGCTTAAAGAGACCAGAGGAGAGTCTGACCATGAAGGGCTTACCCCTTAATAACCGCCAGTCTGGGGCATTTAAAGAGGTGGCCATGACCTTTATCTGGATTTCATCAGGTTTGGGAGTGGGAGTATCGATCTGCGTAATTTTAAGGGATTCAGCGGAACCATAATGCGTTTGAATGATGGCTTTCATAGGCACCTCCTGTAAATAGTAATCTTTTGATAGTAGTATACCCTATTTTAAGTGTGGACAATACCAACTTTAGTTGGTATTGTCCACAGGGAGGTTGTGTAATCAGGGGCTGATGGGGTATATTAAGGGCATCGACCAAATGGAGGCTCACTATGTCCGCGTTAATCCACTCGAAGCTCAACAAACCTCAGCTTCCCTCACATTTAATTCACCGAATCCCGTTGATATCAGCCCTTAGCGGATCTCAGCTAATACTCGTCACCGCACAGGCAGGTGCAGGTAAATCCACGCTGGTAAGCCAGTGGCTAGATGAAACCCACACGCCACATATCTGGTATTCACTCGATTCATGGGATAATACCTTGAACGCGTTTTTGACCTATTTGGCCTTTGGCATGCGTAACATCGATGCCGCCATATCTAATCAGATGCTTCAGCTCCTAAACGCTCAGCAGACGATAGAGGAACATCAGCTTATAAGGGCCATGCTGACGCTACTACGCACCCTAGAGCGGCCGTGCGCACTCGTTCTGGATGATTATCATACCGTTTCAGCGGACCCAGTTCGCAGCTTCGTTAAAGCGCTCATTAAACAACTCTCGAACGACATGAAGCTGGTGGTGATTTCTAGGGAAAAAATTCAGCTCCCAGTGGCTAAGCTCAAAAGCGAGGGCAAAGTTACCGAGATTCAAATGAAGGATCTAAAGCTTAACTACGACGAAGCCGTAAAGCTCGTAGACATGCAGCTGGAACGCACATTAGCGCCACAGGCGCTCCAAATGATTTATAACCGAACGGAGGGCTGGTTAGCTGGTCTTCATCTTTTACTATATACACTAAAGCAATCGAACGATTTGACCCCGTTTTTAGATGGGATTACAGAAACCCAGCACTTCGTCATGGACTATCTCATTGAGGAGGTACTGGACAACCAGGCCGATAACGTGAGGGAATTTTTACTGAAGACCGCATTGCTAAACGATTTCACACCGCAGCTTTGCGATGCGGTTTTGGATTTGCCACCGGATACTTCCCGCAGAATCATCGAGCATCTGGAAGCCACAAACACGTTTTTAGTGAAGCTCGACGAAGGCGGCAGCTGGTACCGCTACCACCATCTGTTTCGCGACCTACTGTTACACCACTCAAATGCCCAGGATGAAGCGACGCGCGCTATGGTCTACCTTCGTGCGGGGGATTGGTATTCCCAAAAGGGCTACACGCTGGAAGCCATGGACTACTATTTAAAAGGGAACTGCTTCGAGCCTGCCGCTCAACTGATCGAACTTAGCTGGGGGCCAATGGATATGTCGCTTAGGTCCTCGACGTGGCTGGACTACGCGATGCGCTTGCCAGAGGCAGTGATCGGCCGCAGTCCGATACTGACCGTGGGCATCGCCTGGTCACTCCTCGATAAAGGGGATGTCCAAAACGCGACCCCTTGGTTTGAGCGGGCAGAAAGCCTGTATGAGCAGTGGAAGCAGTGGGATGGCAGTGACGACGCATTTTTGGTTTACGATCGAATCGAAATCGAAAATTTCCCAGGAACGATGGAACGCGCCAGGGCTTATATCGCGGCACTTCGTGGGGATTACGAGGCCTTGATGGGACACATCGAAATTTTAAGAACACTGGCAAACCAGCATCAATATAATAAGCAGTGGATTATCGAAACCTTTGTGTCCACCATGCACTGGGGGATGGGCGAGCTGGACCTCGCCATCGCCTCCATGGTGACGGTTAAGGATGGAAAGCAGTGGGCACTAAACCCAGTGATTCGAAATACCCTTTCGTGGATCGTCGCGGAGTTATTGATCCAAAAAGGTGAACTGACTGCGGCAGAGGTGATGCTGGAAGAAGCCATCGAAGAGGTCATGACGACGGGTACGGTACCGATTTTGATGGGGACGTATACCCTCTATTTAGCCATGATTGAAACCATCCGTGGCAATTTCTCGGGGGCGCATGACTGGCTGGAGAAAAGCCAGCATTATGGGCACCGATTTGAGTTTATGGATTGGCGCGCAAAATTCGCCCTGGTAAAGGCGCGTTTGCTTATGCACGACGGCGCGTTTGAGGCGGCAAAGGAAGCACTAAGTGCAGGGAAGGGCGACGTGTTTCCTAATCCGATTCCGGAACAGCTGACGCTCCCGCTCATGACCTGGTGGCTAAGACTCGAACGCGAAGGAAGCCTTACGAAACGCGATCAGCTCATCAAACAGTACATCCAGTCAAACGCACTGGTTCTAACGGAAGGAAGCTCACTGCCGATGTATGCAGATGAGATGAAATGGAAGCTACTCATGCGCTATGCCTCCCCGTCGAGTTATGGGGGGTGGCTCAGACCGCTTAGTGCTGCCCTCATCAAGCGTGCAACCCAGCAAAAAAGGTGGCTGCACGTCATCGAATGGTCGCTCTTAAGCATAAGATTCGCTGAGACAGCCGAGCAAAGGGATGCGCTTCTGTTAAAGGCACAGCAGCTTGCTGAGCTGGAGCAGATTCGCCTCCCATTTATGGAATATCACACCCAGGAGACGCACGAAGCGCTGACTGCGAGAGAACGCGAGATACTGGGGCTAATAGAAAAGGGGTATTCAAACCAGCAGATCGCTGACCATTTGTTTATCTCCTTGAGTACGGTGAAAAGCTATAATAACGATTTATTCAGTAAGCTAGGGGTTAAGAATCGCACCGAAGCCGTAGCGAAAGCAAAATCTTGGTGATCCGAATTGGTGATGAAAAAGGACGCTGAAAATGGATGCTGAAAATTTAGTTTGCAATAGGTGATTAAAATCGAAATTCGGGGTATAAATATCACATAAAGTGATATTTTAATGATTCTCAAATTTGATCGGAGGCATCTATGGAACAGAAACTGAACAAACTCAAACGTTTTAACGTTATCATGGGATTATTCCACCTTATACAAGCAGTGATCATGTTGTTTTTAGCATCCAGCGTCATCCAGAAGATCGGTGAATTTCAGCCACAAATCATCCAGTATTTTCAAACCTTCAACGTCTCCACCATGTCGCTGGAAACGGCCAGTAAACAGCTCTTTGAACTCCCGTTCGGCGTGCTGGTGGCCAGCTTCCTGTTTATATCGGCAGCAGCGCACTTCATCATCGTATTAAACAGTGAAAAATACACTGCAGATTTGCAAAAGGGCATCAACCGTTTCAGATGGTATGAATACGCACTCAGCTCATCCATCATGATCGTGCTGATCGCCACCTTATTCGGAATCTATGACATCGTCAGCTTAATCCTCATCTTTATCACCAATGCCATGATGAATATTTTCGGACTCGTTATGGAAGAGATGAACGTCGGTAAAAATAAGCAAAAGGTCGACTGGCGTGCCTTCATCTGGGGCTGTATTTCAGGCATCGGTCCTTGGATCGCCATTTTATTCTATATGCTGGGAACAGGTAATTTCGATAGGGTACCATGGTTTGTCTGGGCTATCGTCGGTACGTACTTCGTGGCATTCAACACCTTCCCGGTGAACATGGTTTTACAGTATAAAAAAATCGGCAAGTGGGGTGACTATCTTTACGGCGAGCGCATCTACATCATCCTTAGCTTAGTGGCTAAATCCATCCTCGCTTGGCTCGTACTTTTCGGTGCAATGCAGCCTTAGGGCGAACAGGAGGGCACTATGAGTCACTATGAATCTCCAGAATACCACGTTAGGTTTAAGGAGAATGCCTTTGAGCTCCGTGAATACTACGACTTCTATATCGTAGAATACGAGAACCCCTCGGATCCCGATCTGGACAGGGGATTCGGCACCCTCTTCCGTTATATCAGCAGTGATAATGTTCAGAACGAAAAAATCAGCATGACCATCCCCGTGATCAAAGAGGTGACCGAGTGGGGGCAGAAGATGGCGTTCGTGGTCCCCAGAGAAAAATGGGAGCGCATACCGACACCCAAGGACCCAAGGCTTAAGGTTCAAAAGTTTGAGCAGGGCCTTTTCGCCACCCTCACTTACTCAGGCAACTCCTCCCCCCGTAAAGAGGAAGCCCAGATGCGCATCCTCGAAAAGTGGGTTCATCAAAAAAATTACACCATCACGTCCAACTTCATGGTGGCCATCTATAATGGTCCCTATGTCCCACCATTTTTCAGGCATAATGAAGTGATGGTCAGGGTGGCGGTCAGTGGATAAAAATGGAGAACACCTATAATGGTGTTCTCTTTCTGCATGCATAATGGTATAGTAATGATAATAGAAACGAAAGGAATGGATCGTCATGGCACACATCGAAGAACAGTCCACGGGAACGCGGGTGAGAGCCCTTCAAAAGGGTCTGGAAATCCTTAAATATATCATGAACGCCGACCGAGAGGTTTCCATACAGGAGATTCAAACTGCGGTGGGTTTTAATGTCAGTACCACCTACCATCAGCTGAACACCCTCATCGATGCAGGATTCGTAACGCAAAATAAAGCGACGAAGCTGTATGGCATCGGACTGGCGCTTTACCTGCATGGGATGATTCATTATGAATCGGAAAACTACCTACGTCGTCTCGATCCAATTTTAGAGGCGTGCATGCAGCTCACGGGGGAAACCACCAACCTCTTCGTCTGTAAGGAAAATGAGGTCATCTGCGTAAGGGGCGTCGAATCCGATCAAACGCTGAAGGCGAGCCTTAAAATCGGCAGGCGCTTACCGGTTCAGGAGACTGCCGCAGGCCGAGTGTTTATCGCCTTTTCAAATACTGCAGAAGGTTCAAACCATACTACTAAAAAAATCGATGTGCATCCGCAGCTGACATCCGAAAAAATAGTCTCTTATCGTGCCAATGGCTTTATCACGGAGATTGATGAGTACGATCAGATGATCACCGCCATCGCAGCACCTGTTTTTTCTGCGCATGGGGACCTGATCTTTGCACTGTGTACCATCCTCCCCTCTAGTCGCGCGACAGACGAAACCATCGCAACCATCGCACGTGTGATGAAGGAAGGCGCAATACGCATTACTGGGGTATTATAGACCTTGAAACGCTGATTTTTCAGCGTTTTTTTGTTTGTTGAAAGATCGTGATACTTAATGATGTGTATTTTTGTGTTTAGGGTTGAACCACAGTGATTTTTGCGGTATATTCATATTATGAATAATATATTCACTATATGAAAGGTGGTTGGTGATGCAGATGATTATCAGGAATGCACGGTTGAGAAACGGGGAAATTTTGGACATCGCGATAAAGGATGGAAAAATAGTGGCCATGGTACCAGAAATCGCGTATCATGCGGAACGTGAAATCGATGCAAAGGGGATGCTGACCACGGCGCCTTTCGTGGATCCGCACATCCATCTGGATAAAGTAAATATTTTAGACTCGGTGAGACCGAATGTAAGCGGGACGCTGAAGGAAGCCATCGAGATTATCTGGGAACGAAAAAAGCAGTATACGGTGGACGAAATTGTGGCGCGCGCATCGGATGTGGTGGAAAAGGCCATTATGAACGGAACACTATTTATGCGCACTCATGTGGATGTGGACACCATCGGTGGGCTTAAGCCACTAGAAGGCATCCTCGCGCTGCGCGAGAAATACAAGGATGTGATCACGCTCCAAGTGGTAGCATTCCCGCAAGAGGGCATCCTAAAAAATCCGGGGTGTGCGGACCTCATGAGACGCGCCATGGAGATGGGCGCCGACATCGTGGGCGGAATGCCGGCGAACGAAGCGACACCTGACGATAGCCGCGAGCATGTGCGCTTTGTTTTCGAGCTGGCACAGGCATTTGATGCCGATGTGGACATGCACGTGGATGAGACAGACGACCCGTTTTATCGCACACTGGAGATGGTGGCGGATGAAACACTGCGCGTGGGCTGGCAGGGACGTGTCACCGCAGGGCATACCTGTGCACTGGCAGCCTATGATGACCATTATGCGAACTACGTCATGGATAAAGTGAAGGAAGCGGAGATGCACATGATCACTAACCCGCTGACGAATCTAATGCTTCAGGGAAGACTGGATAAGCAACCGATACGCAGGGGCATTACCCGCGTGAAAGAACTTCTGGACCGCGGTGTGAACGTGAGCTTCGGACAGGACTGTGTGCGAGATACCTTTTATCCGTTCGGTAGTGCGGATATGCTGCAGGCAGCATTCGTCACGGCACATGCGGCGCAGCTAAGCCTTCCACACGAACGCGAGCGCGTGTTCAGCATGTGCACTGAGGATGCGGCGAAGGTCATGCGTCTAGGCATTTATGGACTTACCGTAGGCGCTCCAGCAAATATCGTCATCACTGAAGCGAAAACCATCGAGGAAGCCATCGCATTACAGCCCATCAGACGGTATGTGGTGAAGGACGGCGAAGTGCTCTGGGCGCGAAAAATCGAAGGCATCAGACAGTTTTAATATAATAAACGCCAGTTTCTTGATGAGAAACTGGCGTTTTTGAACGTGTTAGACTTTAACTTAATATTTGAGGAAGCAGTAAAATTTACCGTCTCGCCTTACCAGTAAAATGGTCTATGACGATTTTGATCACAGTGGTGGCGTCGCCGGCGCGGTTGATGTAGGCTTTTCCTTCCTCGAGAAAATCGGGGGAGTACTTCTTAATCAGCGCGTAAAGGGCGTCCTCTTTTTCGTCACCTGAAATCTCTGTAGCCGTTCCGAAGGCCATGACGCTTTCATATTCAGTGCTGAATTTGCCTGGAAGAACCGTGGTTTTTCCCACCACAGTGAAGGCGACCTTACTGTTCTGTGCGATGAGGTCCAGCTTTTGTCCGGTTTTCGCCGCATGCACATAAATCACATTTTCCACGACGGCATAGCTGATCGGGACGCCATAAGGCTGCCCGTCATCGCCGGCTAACGATAAAATACCGTACTCGCCATTTACGAGGATTTCGTAAGCTTCTTCAGGTGTTATGGCGCGGTCACTTCTTCTCATTTCACGATGCATAAGTTCCTCCTAGGATTCGATAATGATTTCAGGATGGGTGCGGTCGAGGATGAATACCTCACTTGACCCGCCGAGGTGCTCTGTAATAGAGGCCTTCAGTTCTTCAAGCGCCGATTCAAAGTCCTCATCTCTGGCAGGATCGACAGATTCGATACATAAAAACGCATCCTTGGTCTCCTCTGTGAGCATGGTGCGTACGGACTCACGCCAGTTCCAGCAGCGACACACAGCGCCAGCCTCGTCCTTATAGACGATTTCACCCGCATAGGGAGGTTCGCTGACTTCAGAGCCTAGCGTAATAAAGGGTTCATCGCCCTTAGCCTTGGTGAGTCTGAGGTCGCCGACGAATGTACTGATGTCCTCGCCACCACAAGGCAGTGCATAACGCATGGAGACCGCGTTATAAAGGTCCACCAGTGGATTGATGGCGCCCACCTGGTTGCCATTTTTTACACGTTTAAGTAACGCTTCGATGGAGGATCGCGCGCCTTTCTTGGTTTTAAACAGTTGATAGGCATCGCGCCACGCCTTGATGACGCTATTTTGAGAGAACTCCTCGTCAAGCAGATGCTTAGCAACTTCTTTACTTGCTTCTGTTAGTAGTGCTTCGTAAATCGCCGTGTTTTGGATGTCGTTTTGGATGGCTTTCGCAAGGACGATGCCGATTTTCGCTTCGGGAAAGACCTCCCAAAAATCGTTTTCGATGATGAACTTTTTCATAGGGAACTCCTTTTTTAGATCGATATTTTACAGCAATCGATCCTACTTCGAGATAAAAAACAGACCCGAAAGACATAGTAAGATGCCGATGACCGTATTCGTGGAAAGGGACTCTTTAAAGAAAAACATTCCCACAGGGATTAGCAAAAGTGCGACGAGTGAGTTGGAAATCAGGCTCGTCAGCGTGATGTTCCAGCCAGCCCTATAAGCTAACAGATAGCCGAGCTCTAGGCCCACCACCGCGAAACCCAGCACATAGCTGGCCCAGTTCACTTGCTTAAGCGAAGACATAATCCCGATAGCCCCATCCTTCGGGATAAATAGAAAATAGGCGATGATGGAAACCACCGAAGCGGTGAGATACGTGACGATCAGGGCTACCATAGGGTTAAGACCCGAAGGTGTGGATTTCTGGCCGACGTGATAGGCGATGCTAAACGTCACCGCCATGATAATGGGTAAAAAATTCATAAATGTGATGCCTCCTCTAATATTATAAACAGAAATCAAAAAAGCCCAAAGAAATATCAAAATATCTCTCCCAGGCTTTTATCCTTCCGTGTTCACAGCGCGCTGTGCGTCTTCTCTCGGACCAGCCAGCAAGTGCTGCGGAACCCTAGATGACTCATTATTAATATACTTTCGAGCAAAAGACAGTAGAACCGTACACTTACGAGTATATCGATTTTAGGGCTGTTTGACAATCCCGTTTATAGGGAATAAACTAAAAATAGACGGTGTATAAAAGTTGGTACTAAATTTGAAGGAGGCATTATGGACATTAAAGAGAAAATCGAAGAAATCGTATCAAAGGTTCAAAATAATGAAGGCTTTGCTGACGACTTTAAGAAAAATCCTGTAAAGGCGATTGAATCTATACTTGGCATCAACCTCCCAGACGATCAAATCAATGCCATCGTGGAAGGTGTTAAAGCGAAGGTTTCACTCGATAAAGCGGGTGATGTTTTTGATTCGCTGAAGAAGCTGTTTTAAAGGGCGTCTATACATTTAGCGGTGATTTTTAAGAGTGACTCTTACGAGAGCCACTTTTTTTTTCGTTAAGACTTTTTCCTGAAAAGCGTATAGATGGTGACATCGCCGAGGGTCTTCTCGCCGGTGAGCGCGTATCCGAAGCGCTGATAGTAAGCGATGTTTGCGGCATTTTCGGTATCTAGTCCAATCCCCACGCTGTGCACATCCGAATCGACGATGCGATGGATTTCGTTTAATAGCTGTGTTCCATACCCTTTGCCCTGCGCCTCAGGATGGACGCCGATAAAGACTAGGTAGTGGTGTCTTTCCTTCGGCCGAACAGAGGTGGTGAACTTCATGTACTGGTTAAAAAATCGAAAGGCCGCTGGCGACATGAACCGTTGCATGTTAAGCACCTCTTTAAGGAAGGGCCACCGGAGCTGATTAAGCACCCGTTTAAAGGCATGCCCCGAATCGACCTCATAGCTGGCGGCGGCCTGGATGACCCCTTTGTCTGAGGAGATTTCGCCTTTGTCTGAGGCGACTTCGCTTTCATCTGAGGTGATGACGAGGCTATGCTCACCTAACGTCAGGGACTTTCTTATCAGGAACTTCGAGAATAGGTACTTTTCAGTAGAGGATTTCAGATGGTGTGCATAAAGGGGATCCTGCTCGAAGGCAGCGGCGATAACGGCTGCACACGCTTCGGTGTTCGATTCGCTAAAGGACGTGATGCTCATGCTGACCTCCTGATAAACCGACGTGTGTGCTTTCGTGATTCACGCTGAAGCTAAAGACCACCTTGATGACGAAGAAGAGATTCGCCGTCAGGAGCACGATGGCGTCGTTTTGAGTGAGTACTAGCACTAAGAATACCCCGATTCCCATAAAAAATGCACCAACCACGCGCTGATAGGGCCTTCCGCTCAGCAGGTTCGTGATAATGGCTGAGACGATGACGGCGGTCCAGATGACGAAGGCCTCTAGTAGACTGGAATTCAGGAGCCAGGCCAGTAGCAGGGGCTGGACGTGGATCGCGATGAAAATCCATCGGTTTATCGGGCGCCTTGCATAGAAATCGTTCGTACCCTTCGTGAAATTCGCGATGGCGCCAGCGATGATATCGGCGATCAGCAGAAAGGCGATGCCCCCTTTATAAAGACCAGCTTCAGCGAAAGTCTCAGAAGACCTCAGAAGTAAGATGGTCATGATAAAGACCGTGAGTAAGGCGATGAGCAGGATGTTAAGTAGCGTCGTCTCCTCACCGAAGACGTCATGTAGCATTTTAGGCACTTTTAGTGGTTTCATAGTGTGTTCTCCTTTTTAATTTAAAGACCGACCGACCGGTCAAATAGATAGGGTGAAGAGGAGCTTTACCTAAGTAAAGCTCGATGAATTATCCGCTAAACAGATACGGTTCCCAGAGGGTGATTTGAACCTCCCATACCTGACGCAAAGCGTCCTGATTCGGGCTGAGCATGTGATGGAGGCCGAGACCGTCCATAAAGGCGAGGATGCCGTGTGAGACGACCTTGATTCTTTCTTTCGTGTGAGCATCGGTCAGCTGGGCACGGTCACAGAAATAGGTCAGCTGCTCCTCGATGAGCTGGATCATGGTGGCGGTGCTGGTACTGAGGCGGTCTTGGAAGAGTGTCGTGAAAAGCCCTTCATTGTAAAAAGCGAAAAAGGCTTTATAGATTTTCGTCTCCTCGGTGGGCACGAACAGGGCATCGCCCAGTGTGCTGAGAAAGGTTTTAAAATCCGATTCCACCAGTGCGAAGGACTGCTTAAAGGCCTCGAAGATGTAATCGTGGACACCGATCAAAATCGCTTCCCTGGTTTTAAAATGGTGGAAAACGTTACTTTTACTGGTGCCGATAGAGGCGGCGATCTTAGCGGCGGAGACGTGCATGATGCCTTCGTTACAGATGATTTCGATGGCGTGCTCCAGTATGGCGCGCTTCATTTGTTCGCCCTTAAGCAGGCGTTTATCCATGTGCTGAGAGAAATGTTGATCGTCCAATTAAGTCACCTTCCTTAACACCAGCATAACACTGTCCGCTCGGTCAGTCAATAATAATTTTCAGGACCATCCCTGTGTATCGGATGAAAAAAATGTTTTAATTTTGCGCCGTGTGAGTTGGAAGTAAAAGGGTATATTAGCAGTATTAGACTAATCCTAAGGAGGAACCCTATGAAAAGTATGGCATTTATCGCGCTATTAGCGCTCAGCGTATTTTTACTCACGGCGTGTGGTGAGGAAACAGTGGCCACCGTAACCACTGAAACTACCGCAGCCACAGAAGCGTCTTCTGCAGAGACCACTGAAACCACCGCAGCCACAGAAGCTTACGAGGTGATTATGGAGATTGCATCATCTGATGGGCCTATGAAAGCACCCTACGGTATCGCCATCAACTCGATGGAACAAGTCTACGTCAGCGATGCCGGTAATAACCGGGTGCTGATTTTCGACACATCTGGTAACCTACTTGGGAAATGGGATGCGCAGGGCAGTGGTGAAGGGGCGTTTAATACCCTGGGATTTGGTGGTCTCGCCATCGATGCCAGCGATCATGTCTTCGTGGTGGACAATGCCAACCATCGCATCCAAAAGTTCGATAAAGAGGGGCAGTTCATCACTCAGTGGGGCACTGAGGGCACCGAAAATGGACAGTTCGTCAGGGCCATCGGCATCGCCGTGGATCTGGAAGGAAACGTTTATGTCACCGATGACGGTAACCCTTACGTTCAGAAGTTCGATAATGACGGCAACTTCCTCATGCGCTTCGGCGGTCCTGGTGCGGGAAACGGCCTTTTCAGACATGCCACCGGCATCGCTGTGAATCAGGAGGGGCACATCTTCGTGGCGGATTATGAAACGAAGCTGGTTCAGAAGTTTGATGCAGCAGGCACCTTTATCACCAGCTGGAAGCTAGGAGAGGACGTCGGCATCTCTGGAACGCCAGAAGGCATCGCTGTCGGCGCTGACCAGAACCTCTACATTACCGACTACGATTACGGCAGAATCCAGGTGTTTACTCAGGACGGTGAGTTCCTATGGGCCATAGGCGACAAATCCGTGAGCACGAACCCGTTCAAACGCCCCACTGCCATCGCCTTTGACGCAGATGGCCAGCTCTACGTGGTAAACCAGTCTAATGGTAAGGTTTCTGTCATCATCCCACCAGAGAAATAAGCGGTCTTATATGAGATTTTCGATTTGACAGTATACCCCCACGGGGTATATAATCGAAGTATCTTAATTAGGAGGACCCCTATGGTAAAAGTATGCGATTGCTGCTCAGGAATCACGGCAGCAGAAATTAAAGAAATAGGTTTAGAAACGGTTGAGTCAGGATGTATCGATCAATGTGCTGGCTTTGATGGTAAAGTATTCGGCTTGATCGAAGGCGAGCTCGTGGTCGTAGAATCAAAAGAAGCGTTTTTAGAGCAGGTTAAAAAGTAAAGACATTAACGATTTAATGTGCACGGTTTCCATTCGTTTGGAGGCCGTGTTTTTTTATGCTTCAATCAACGAAAGAATCAACTAAATAATTTACTAAATAGTTTTATTGACATTAGGTAAAAGATTTAGTAAAATCATATCATCAAAATCAAACACACATTGAAGGGAGTTTCTTTATGAAGAAGTTATGTTTGTTATTGGTGTTAATCCTCGCATTTGGTTTAATGGGATGTGCCAAAGAGGAAGAAAATGTCATTCGATTTGCAACTTGGGACTCAGAAGATACACTCGAGGTTCAAAAGGCTATTGCGAAGCGCTTTGAAGAATTAAATCCAGGCGTGAAGGTACAGGTTGAAGGCTACGGAGATGGCTATGACCAAAAGATCGCCGCAGGCTTTGGTGCGAAAAATGCACCGGACGTCATGTACATGTGGGATTTCCCGACGTATCAAGCGTCACTTGAGCCACTGAACAGCTACATGGATTCAGATGAGTCGTTTAAAACGCTTATGGACGACCTCTATCCAGGTATTTTGAATTACAGTACCATGAATGATAATGTTCTGGGGATGCCTGTTGGCTATACGTCACATGTCATCTACTATAACAAAGCTTTATTTGATCAAGCCGGCGTTCCATATCCGGAAGAAGGATGGACTTGGGATGATTTAAGAGAGAAGGCCGTGGCGCTCTCCGCGTTAGGCGATGACGTATACGGTTTCGCATTTGCGACGAGTCCAGACCCTTATGACTTTGAGCAGTACTACTGGAGCTTTGGTTCTTCTTATTTATCAGATGACGGAAAGACCATGGATGGGTATTTTAACAGTGAAGATGCCGTCGCCATGATGCAGATGTTCTCCGATATGGTGAAAGAAGGTTCTGCACTTGGTGCACAGGATAGCATTAGTAATGCCTTTAGAGGGGGTAACGTGGCGATGCAGGAAAGTGGTATTTGGCCACTTGACCGTCATATTGAAAGCATCGGTGAAGAGAACCTCGGTATCGTTTCACTACCAGTAGCAAAAGAAGCATCTAGCGTCATCAACTCATCAGCCATTTGTATGGCGAAGGATTCGAAAAACAAAGAACTCGCATGGGAGTTCATCAAGTTCTATACATCGCCAGAAGCGGTAAAAATGAGAGCTAAAATCGACCTTCCAGTGCTTAAAAGTGTCGCTGCCGAACTCAACTATACAAACGATCCATTCTATAAGCCTTTCTATGACATGCTTGAAACAGCAGACGCGCATACGCCTGCATTTTTACTGAACTCTGAGTACAGTAAAATTTCTGAGAAAATTCTATTTGCGATTGAAAAAATCTTTGTCGATTCTGTCAATGGCGAACCCGTCGATGTGAAGGCGATTTTAGATCAAGCGGTAACCGATTCAGCGCAGTTTTTCGAATAATCAAATGACAAGGTAGCTGTAATGACCACAGCTACCTTGTTTAAAAAGGGAGAGTACAATGGCAAAAGCAAGCGCTAAATTTAGAATACGTAAGGAAATGGTCCCTTATCTTTTTATCATGCCTTGGATCATCGGATTTTTAATTTTTACGTTAGGACCATTACTGTTTTCACTGGCCATCAGCTTCTTTGACTGGCCGATCGTAGGTGAGCCATCGTTCGTCGGGCTTGGTAACTACATCCGGATGTTCACTAAAGATGAAATGTTTACACATAGCTTAATGGTAACTGTAAAGTTCGCGATCATATTTGTGCCACTTTATATGATCATTGCACTTGGCTTAGCCCTGCTGCTAAACCAAAAAATTAAGGGTCAGTCCTTTTTCAAGACCGTGTTTTATCTCCCGTCCGTTATTTCGGGTGTCGCGTTATCGATGATCTGGATTTGGATTTTTGACTTTAAGTACGGCGTTATCAACTACTTGCTATCCCTTATCGGCGTAGCTGGTCCCAACTGGTTGGGAGACCCGAAATGGTCTTTGGTGGCGATGGTAATCGCCAGTCTCTGGGGTCAAGGAACGATGGTCCTGATATTTTTAGGGGCCCTTAGAGAAATTCCGAAAGAGTATTATGAAGCATCGATGATCGATGGTGCCGGTCCGGTACACCGTTTTTTCAGAATAACCCTTCCACTCATCACCCCAGCATTATTATTCAATCTGATTATGACGATTATTTCGGCGTTCCAACAGCTGACATTGGCACTCTTAATGACGAAGGGTGGTCCGTCGAATTCAACATATTTTTACGCGATGTATGTGTATAACAATGCCTTTAAACACTTTGAAATGGGATACGCATCCGCCAATGCATGGATCATGTTTTTGATCATTTTAGCCTTGTCACTTCTCGTTTTAAAATCATCATCGATGTGGGTTTACTATGAATCAGAAGTGAAGAAATAAGGAGAGACGACCATGAGTAAAGCTTTTTTAAGAAAACTACCTGTGTACGCACTACTGATTTTTTTCGCGGTGTTGTTCCTGTTTCCATTCTTTTGGACCGTGACCTCCGCGTTTAAAGCAGAGGCTGAGTTACATGCTTATCCTCCGGTATGGATTCCCTCTTCGTTCCGACTGGATAATTTTATCGAGTCATGGTTATCTCAGCCATTTACCCAGTATTTTTTCAACTCGTCCTTAGTGGTGATCGGTACGACCATAGGGCAGCTAATCTCTTGTTCTTTGGTGGCGTATGGATTTGCCCGGTTTAGCTTTAAAGGGAGAGATGTACTATTTATCATCCTGCTGGCGACGATGATGGTCCCGTGGGACGTAACGATGATCCCCATGTACATGGAGTTTAATGCTTTTGGGTGGATCAATACATTGAAACCGCTGATTATCCCTGCATGGTTTGGATCACCCTTTTATATTTTCCTCTTAAGACAATTTTTATTAAATATACCGAAAGAGCTGGAAGAAGCGGCATTGCTCGATGGGGCGAACCACTTCCAGATTTATTCGAAAATTTATATGCCGCTGGTTAAGCCCACACTTGTTTTAATCGCCGTGTTCAACTCACTTTCTGTATGGAATGACTATTTAGGACCATTGATTTTCCTTAATGACCAGTCGAAATACACACTGACGCTGGGCTTAGCACAGTTTAAAGGCGTAGGCGATGTGAACATGTCTGCGATTATGGCGATTACGTCGATTATCTGTATTCCGCCATTAATCGGATTCTTCTTCGCGCAAAAACAAATAATTGAAGGTATTTCCAGTACGGGTATCAAGTAGGGAGTGAGACGAATGACAGAATTAAACGTGATGCGGAACCGTCTACCCTCAAGGGCATATTTCGAAAGTGAGCATGAACGCTGTGTGTCTTTGGATGGTAAATGGCGATTTAAATATTATGATGCGCCTGCTAGAATACCAGAGGTAATCGCAGCATGGGATGAACTGGAAGTGCCATCCTGCTGGCAGCTGAAGGGCTATGATCAGATGCATTATACGGATCTCTACTATCAGTTTCCACTACTGCCGCCATATGTTCCCGCAAAGAATCCCACAGGGGTCTATGAGCGCGAGATGCATGTGGATGTCTCGGACCTTTCACATGATCATGAACACCGCTTAAGGTTTCATGGCGTGGATAGCCAGTTTTCACTCTGGGTGAATGGTCACTACATCGGTGAGACTACAGGTTCGCGCTATACATCTGAATTTGACGTGACAGCATCTTTAATGCAGGGCATTAATACGATTAGAGTGATCGTTTCAAAGTGGAGTGTGGGTACTTTCTTAGAAGATCAGGACATGTGGTGGCTGAGTGGCATCTTTAGAAGTGTCCAGTGGCTTACCCTCCCGAAAAAACGCATCGAAAACTACCGATACGAAACGAAATTTCATGAGAATTACACGAAGGCACACGTGACCTTTCACTTGGATTTTTCAGATGCACTTTGCACGACAGGACCATTTGAGGTGGCGATCAAGCTGACGGACCCTACAGGTCGTGAGGTCGCCATTAAGCAGGAAACCATTTCTTTGAAAAATAAACTTCCCGTTCATGACTTGGAGCTGGAGCTGGAAGCGCCCTTATTATGGACGGCGGAAACGCCCCATTTATACGACCTCTCCATCGTCCTGTCCCATGAAGGTAAAGCACTTCACCATCTTAAAGACCGCATCGGTTTTAGAGAGGTGCGTGTGCTGGGCCAGGAAATTCAGGTGAACGGCAAGCAAATTCGCTTTAAAGGGGTCAACCGTCATGACTTTAACTGTGACACGGGTAGAACCGTATCGCTTTCGGACATGCGCTATGATCTCGAGCTGATGAAAAAAAGCAACATGAACGCAGTGCGTACGGCCCACTATCCAAATGCCCCTGAATTTTATGCCTTATGTGATGAAATCGGCCTTTACGTCATTAGCGAAGCCGATCTCGAATGTCATGGCTTTGAGTTGATCGGCCGCTATGACTGGCTTTCAGATGATGCCATGTGGACACAGGCTTACGTCGATCGCGCCGAGCGACTGGTTTTAAGAGACATCAACCGCCCTTCCATCATCATGTGGTCATTAGGCAACGAGTCGGAGTTCGGAAGAAACTTTATCGCCATGGCGGAGACCGTGCGCCGTCTCGATTCATCACGTCTGATCCACTATGAGGGAGATCGCGATGTCGAGGTGACAGATGTTTACAGCACGATGTATACTAGATTTGAAAGACTCGAGGAAATCGGAAGATCAACCGATGGCACGAAACCGCACCTTCTGTGTGAATACGCCCATGCCATGGGAAATGGTCCAGGAGGACTCTTAGACTATCAAAGGCTGTTCAGAAAATATCCGAGGCTGCATGGCGGTTTCATATGGGAGTGGATTGACCATGGCATCCGCGCATATGATGCGGCCGGCAGGGTCTTCTATAAGTATGGTGGCGACTATGGCGATGCACCACATAACAGCAACTTTAACTGCGACGGTTTACTGTTTCCTGACAGGACCCCTTCACCTGCGCTCAACGAGGTAAAGAAAGTGTTTGCGCCGATTTGGATCGAAGATGGCCCTATGCCATCATCGTTTCAGCTTACTAACGATTATGATCATCTTTCGCTAGATCACGTGGTGTTTACCTGCGAAACCGGAGATAAACGGTCGTCATTTAAAGTCCTCGGTCTTGAGCCACGCGCACACCTCATTTTTAAGTGGGAAAATAATCAGCTGACGGTTTTAGATGAACGGGTGACGATGGTCGCGCTTGAGGAGAAAACAGTGACTTATTCCGCAGAAGGGTTCATCCTAACGGCCGTTGATACGAGAACGGGTCAAGAACTCATGAAGCATCAGCTCTTCTTCCTGCCAGCAATTAATAAGGATGAACCGGTGGTATCCTCCATGATTCATGAGGGTGCACCGCTAAGCGTACGTGAGACGCAGGACCTGCTCATCATCGAAACATCTGCTAAAGAAAGGCAGCTTGTATTCGATAAAGTGGAAGGTCAGCTAATTTCGTATGATTTAGAAGGAACCAAAGTGGTTAAAGAGGGGCCTAAAATGAACTTTTGGCGTGCTCCCATCGATAACGATATGTACGTCCTAAAAGAATGGAAAGAAAAATATGCCCTTCATCTCGGTGCCTTATATCCTGAAACCTTTAGCTGGGAACAGGCAGCAGACCAGAAAGCGGTCATCATAAAGACCAAAGCCTTGTTCGGTGCACCGAATCAGACATGGCATTATATCCTAGAGCAAACCATCACGGTAAGCGGTGATGGCAGTGTGGCATTTCACTTTACCGGTCGATTTAAAGACCCTAAACGCTTCTATCAAGCATCACTCCCTAAAATCGGGTCGATGGTACAGCTCGCAGGAACGCCTGAGAGAATCGATTATTATGGACTTGGTCCCTTTGAGAATTATCCGGATAGCCAGTATGCAGCCCTACTGTCGGCACATGAAGCAACACCTGCCGATTTGTTTACCCACTATCCCTATCCGCAGGATAACGGCAACCGTGGTCAGGTAACCCATATGGCGCTTCATTATGAAGACTACACATGGCAGATCACATTTGAAAAGCCATCCAACTTCTCATATAGGCCGTATAGCGATCAGATGCTTGAAAAGGCTGGTCATATGAACGATTTAATTCCAGAGGGTGACTTTCTACACCTCGATTATCGGGTAAATGGGCTTGGCAGTAACAGCTGCGGTCCAGAACAGACACCCGAGCATAAACTAAAGCCTATCGATTTCGATTATGGCTATAAATGGATGTTTATTAAGAAATAGTTTAGGAGGAGGGCACCGATGCCTACGATCGATTTAATCAAAATCCCATTTAGCTTTAGAGGTGCCTTCTCTGTTTTTTCGATAAAAAGGGTCGCTGGGGAAAGGGCACTATATTTTAGAGATGTTCGAGGCGGCGATTTAGATCCCGGATTGATTTTTAAGTTTGCTTTTTTTGACCGGTACGAGGAACAGATCCCTATCGGCGACCTCACCGTAGAAGCGACGCCCAGCTTGCTGACACTCACTCATGATTCAGAGAAAGTCCTTTCGATAACCTATGAAAATCAGGACACGGTGCGCATCAGAACATGGGCGTCTCATATCAGTACGCGCTTGATACCAGTTGAGCACAAATATGATACCATCGCAGAAATCGGCAGTAAGCTCTGGGAGTTTTCCAGTTATTTTAAAGAAGTGAAATTCGGGATAAGCTGTCTAAGTGGCGATGGCCGTATCACCTATGAGTGGACGGGAATCGGTAATAAAAACATACAGATCAATTTAGGGGAGAACAGCGAATGGCGGTTCGATTCCTATATCGTGACGCCTCAGAAGGCTTTAACCAGCGATGACACGTTTGAAGACTGTGAAAAGCGTGTCAGAAGGGATTTTGAAGCATGGTCGACGCATTTTAAACTGAAAGAACATCGCATCAGCGGGTCACATCAACCTGACATGCTCGAGATTTTACATGAGAAGGCGATGGCTTCTGCGCATATTTTATGGCAGAATTTCGTCCAGCCAGGTGGGAAACTTGACTATGAAGCGCTCTATATGACGAAGAATCTCATGACCAACATCTGGAGCTGGGATAATTTTTTCAGTGCCATGGGGCTTTACAAAGCATCTCCTAAAGCGGCATATGAGCAGCTGGTTATCTTCGAAAGCCTCCAGTCTGAAGCGGGTGCATTTCCTGACTATGCAAACGATCGCTATGCCTCGTATAGCTGTAATAAACCGCCACTATTAGGCTGGTGCTACGAGTGGCTTATGAAGCGCGATGCCTTCTTCGAGGCACCAGAGCGGCTTGAACGCATCGTGGCGATGGCGGAGAAGCAGGTCACTTACTGGCTACAAAACCGGATGAGTAGCATCGGTTTACCCTTCTATACGCACGGAAATGATTCTGGGTGGGATAATGGAACCTTTTTCAGTGAAGGCGTTCCAGTAATTACACCGGATTTAGCGACATTTTTATTACTGCAAATCGCATTCCTCATAAAGCATGGAGAAGACCCGATCAAGAAGCAGCACGATCAGAAGGTGTTTGATGAACTGTTAAACACACTAATCAATCATCTGTGGGATGGGCAGCAGTTTTACGCCATTAAAATGCCCGAGATGAAAACCATTCGCCGCGAGGGGACACTTCAAAGACTGCTACCTTTACTACTTGCACCGTACCTTCCAGCTGATATAACTCACAAACTGAAGCGGGATTTAGAGACGTTTGAAACACCATATGGCTTTTCTACAGAGCATAAAGACAGTGACTACTATCAGTACGACGGGTACTGGCGTGGGCCGATTTGGGCGCCGACGACATATTTATTGATCGATGCACTTGACACATGTGGTGAGGTAGCTTGGTCGCAGAGAATCTCTGATAAATTCATACAGTTGATTATTAAAAGCGATTTTGCCGAGAACTTCGATCCGTTTACAGGAGAAGGACTTGTGGACACGGGCTTCGCATGGACTGCATCGGTATTTACGGTGCTTACGACATCAGACACTCCTTAAAATAGATATTGATAAAGACGTTGATTGATCTCCCCAAGTTCTTCAGCGTCTTTTTCAATAATTTATGCGATTGCGAATCCGTTTGTGATATAATGATAAATAATTTACTAAACTTCAAGCAGGTGAAATATGGTTACGATAAAAGAAATTGCTCAAAAGGCTGGCGTGTCGCCAGCGACGGTTTCTAGGGTACTTAATGGCGATAAAAACATCAGTGTTCGAGAAGAGACACGTGTTAAAATATACGAGGCTGCAGAGGAACTGGAATATATTCCATTGATTCAGAAGTATTCGAACCGCCTTAGTATGAACCAAACCGATTTAAAGATTCTGGTCATCTGTGCATTTACCAGTCAGATCGAGATCGAAGACCCTTATTACCTGGCAATCCGTTATGGAATCGACGAGGAATGTAAAAAGCGAGGCATCAGCCTGCACAGAATTTACAGTAACGATTCTGTACAGGAGCTGCCTTCATCAGAAGCCTATAACGGTGTCATCGCAGTGGGCACGTTCACGAAGACCATGGTGGACCACATCGCGAAGCACTTTGATCATATCGTCTTCGTCGATAGTGACCCAGATGATGAGCGATTTGATGCAGTGACCGTAAACCTCGATTTAGGGATGAAAAAAATTCTGAGGTTCATCTTTAACCAAGGGATTGAAAAGATAGGCTATATTGGCGGCAGAGATTTTAATGAAGAGCTGAAGCATATTCAGGACCAACGGGAAACGACTTTTATCGCAGAGATGCGCAAAAAGGGCTTTTTAAATGAAGATTGGATCTGGATCGGCGAGTTTTCAGCCGATTCCGCCTATGCTATGGTCAAACGTCAATTCGTGAAGGCTCAGTCACCCACCTGTTTCGTCGTGGCAAACGACTCAATGGCAGTGGGCGTGTTGCGGGCATTATATGAGCTAAACGTCAAGGTGCCTAACGACGTCTCCATCATCAGCTTTAATGACATCCCTCAGGCTAAGTTCACCACGCCAGCCCTCTCCACATTAAAAATCCATTCAGAACAAATGGGCGTACTGGCAATCAAGACCATCATCGACCGCATTTCAAACGAACGAGAGGTTGCCTGTCGAATCTCCATCGCCACCCAACTGGTGATCAGAGATAGTTTTAAGAAAAATTGATAATGCAGTTTAAACGTATAGAAGCACGAAGTCCACGAATTAGGACCTCGTGCTTATTATTTTCTGCCGGACATGGGCCTTAATGATGATTCAAAAAACGCAATTCTTAGAATTTCATTAAACTTTGCTGACAAATCGACAGAATCCGCTATTTAACTAGTGGACGCCTTCAATTTGTGCTACGATAGAAGAAATGGTAAATCATGTCAAACCCTTTCACAAACATATTTAGGAGGTCCACATGGCGATAATTAATGACCGATCGCTTGAGCGGCGATTAAAGGATTTTGCACGAGCTGGATTCCTCATCGGCCTCGTGATGATGATTTTCCTATTAGTGAATGCCTTCTTCACAGGAGAAGTGGGTGTCACCTATGATGGTAAATCGCTGTCCACCATCTGGGGAATCGTCGTCATCACAGTATTCCTTCCCCTGTCCACGACCCTGACAGGACTGCTTCTCGGCCTGATCAATTATGCAGTGACGACACTCATCAGGAGCATCCTACCCAAACGTTCGGAGTAACCCCATGAAACGTAACCGGACCATCGGCCTGCTCCTGCTCATCATCCTAACCGCAGCGATTACATATTATCTCGTAGAGATTCCGATTCCTAAAATCCTTCCCGAGAAGGTAACCATGGTGACGCTCCCATCTCCTCCCATGGCGAAGGTAATCACGAATCCAGAAACCATTCAAACTTTGTTTACACTCATCGAAGAAACGACGCGCAAACCAGACCTCAGAAGTATGCTTGTCTCTGAAAAAGGTTACCAGCTTCGGATAATCTATTCGGGTGGAGAAGTGACATTATTAGGCGACCGTATGGCATTTAAGGGTCGTCATTTTGTCGTGGAAAACACATTGCGTCAGGATCTCATGGACCTTTATTACCAGTCCCCAGCAGAGGAAAAACCGTGGCTGCCCTAGTTTCCTACATGGATTAGTGAACGTAAGCGCTTTCTTGAATTATGATAGAAGTAACCAGAAACATGAAGGGAAGTGACGCTTTGATTACGAAAAAGCGCAACAATAAAAAGTTGATTTTCATCATCGTAATTCTCCTCGTCGTGACGATTCTGATCATCAATGTTCCACTGAAGTTTAACTACCGATATGACTTTAATGAAGTTTACCAGCTTACACCAGAATTGCCTGCATCTCCAGAAATAGTTGAGCTGGCCTATGACGCCATTAAATTATCTGGAAAAATGCAGGTTAATATCTCTACTAATGGATCCTGGCCTTTAGACATTATTAAGATTCACTTTTTCGAAGGTAACCTGATATTTGGAGAGCAAACACTTCATATCACTTCTGAGGTCTCCTCTTCTAACTTTTTAATGTTCAATGAAAGTGAAGCGTCTGGTATCGGTGAAATTTTTGGTTTTATAAAAACTGATGTTTATGCAAACTATCAGGGAAAAGAACACGCTTTAGGGATTGCTCTATACTTAGATCGCGATTTTCAACCTGTCAAAATCATTTTCGGCCTCTATGACTCTGAAGGTAACTTGGTCGTTTCACGTCGCTATAACCCATCAAGAACGGTTCTTAACCCCTAGCCTAACAATAAGGAGTCCTCCCATATGTCAAACAACCGCACCTTCGGCACTCAAAAACCTGATAAGCACTATATCAAACGCCCCGGTGTCTATGGCGTAGCGCTTGCGCAGCAAGATGATGAAACCCAGAAGGTCGCGGTGGTGAAAGTCCCTTTTGGATATCACCTACCAGGCGGCGGCATCGAAGCGGACGAAGACCATGAAGCATGCTTGAAACGAGAATTTTTAGAGGAAACCGGCTGTGAAATCGAAATTCACCACCCAGTTTGTGTCAGTCATCAGTTCGCCTATTCACCCCGCTCTAAAAACTATTATGAGCTCATCGGAACCTTCTATGCGGTAACCATTACGGGGCAAATCGCGACGCCTCTCGAAACCGATCACCAGCTTGAGTGGCTTTCCGTTCATGAGGCCATCCGAAAACTGAGTTTGGAATACCAAAAGGATGCCGTGAAACGAGCAACTTCGAACCCTTAAACCCGTATGTATACGTGCCGACGTCAGCTTCTATAAATGATAAAATGAAGTGATATGCTACTCACTGGAAGGCTTTAAAGAAAACAAATCCCTCATGGCAATCGTCAATCCACTGGATCAACTCACGCTATAATGGGATCAATATAAACCCTTTAGAAAGGACTCACACCATGGATACCAATTTCACTTTTATTTTCCAGCTCGTCAACACCGCACTACTACTCTTTCTCGTCATCGGCGTACCGTACTTCGTCATCCGCCTGATCTTTAAGACGAAGATGCTTGAGCAGCGCGTGAGTGCATTAGAAGAACAGCTACTCGAAAGGGAACAAAATGAAAGTATTTGATAAGCAAATATACTCCTCATTATTAGTCAAAGGCAATCTGCATGAAGCGATAAATTACCTTGATGGCTTTCCTGAACAGGCGGAACTCGTAGAAAAATATAAAGAGGTGTTTCAGAACCATCAACTCATGACGCGCTCAACTAATAAAGTCATCGATGCGGTTGATAAAATTTATCAAGCCTATTATATCGATGTATTTTGGCATAAAGAAAACCCTCAAAAAGCAGAGCTTAAACTGTTCGAAAATCTGTGGAATTACTGCGGCGGAAATACAGAGATTGCGAAAGACTCGTTCATAGAGTTAGAAGTGGAAAAGATCATTAGAAATGAAGGCTTTGAATTTTTAGGGGGCGATACAGCAGGGTTTTATGGACCATACATCTGGGCAACTTCGGTAGATGAAACCTACGAAGTGGAGCTCCCATATGGTGTCCAGCAGTACGCGCTCACCATGATGGACGGTTTTATTTCGAGAAGTTGGTTGGATTTTCTGTCTTTTGGTAAAGTAGGGACGGGCGGCTGGAGCGGAAAAGACGGCACATTATGCTGTATTAAGTCGTTATATGATACCGAGAGCACGCACTTTAAGATTTCCTTCTTAAAGCACGAAGCGCAGCATACCCTCGATAAAAAGTTATATCCCCATATCACCAGCACAGAACTAGAATACAGGGCTAAACTTGTAGAGCTGATTTACTGGGAAGACGAAAAGATTATAACGATGATTTTTCACGACGCTGAAACCAGTGATGTGCGAAACACCCACGCCGTGGCAAGCCATCGCATCATCAGTGATTTATCGAAAAGGCTGTTTAACGTGGCGTATGTCAATGATTTAGGCATGTTCCTGACTAAGCTCGATGATATTCGTAACGCTGCACAGGCGCTATTGGACGAGTGGAACTAAGAGGTGTTCATGAATACTAACGCATACACTCAAAAAAGAAAGATAGTCACAAAAGTTATACTGGGAATAACGTATATGGCATTTTTAGGATATTTATTAGCTAAACTGCAGTGGATTGCTGATTGGAATTATAGCATTCACGAATTGCTTTATATTCCTTATAGTATTGCTTTTTATTCATTGCCCGTTCTATTGGTTTTATGGATGTATTATGCAATTAAGTCAAAACGAGAATTAAAGGCAAGTAATAAAAAACCCAGAATAAAAAAATTTTTGATCAACTCAAGTCTGACTGCCTCGCTATTTATTATAGGAGCATATTTTTATATTCAATCAATGACTGTTTCCACTGGCGGATTATTTAAAGTAGAACGAAAAGTCCAAGAAAGAAATAATTATTACATTGAGTTAAATCAAAAAAAAATAAAATGCACTCATAGTGAGTTCAATTTGATTGAAGAAGGCAAAGTATATTTAGTTACATTTGATTGGAATAAAAAGTTGCTAGATGAAGGTAAATTAATACTTATTGAACCAACAGGAGTCATATTTGATTAGTTCTAATAACCGAACCACATACCAAAATGGAAGGGAATGCTTAATACGAAGAAGCTTGAGCATCGGGTTGCGGCATTAGAAGAGCAGCTACTCAGAAGGGAGCAAAATGAAATATAAAAGTTTAGTCTTAGGAAGTCTAATTCTGAGTGTGGTCTTATTAAGTATACTATTTGTGAGATTATATTCATCTCAATCGGATCAGCTCGCTCAAATTTTCACCGATTCCATAGAAACGATTGTTGAGTATGGAAAAGAATCCAGTCGTGATTTTGAGTATATTGCCATCGACTTCGATTCATTAAAAGGATTAGAACAACCTGAAAAAGAAGCCCTACGCGTTTATTTTGAAGCGAAGTACCATGTGCCTGTTTTGGATGCTTCTTATCTAGAATTGCTAGATCAAGGCATTGAGAATCGGTCTGAAGAAATATCAGGGTTAATCGTGTACGTAGAGAAGATTGAAAATCAAATGCTTAGCTATAATGTTCATATTGCGAAGGAGTATGGGTCATTAGGTGCAAATGGTATCGTCGTGAAATTTCATTTGAAAGAGGGAATTTGGACCATCTGGGAAGTGGAAGTAAACTGGGTGGCATAAAATCGCTTATCAAAGTGGATTCATTCACTGATTAGATTTTATGAACATCAAAGGAAGCAATTACACGTAGTTATTACACAAATTTTGAGGATATGGGTAAAAAATCTGTTTTTTTACCCATTAGTCATAACCTCGTATTTACTACCTAAATCATCCTAAGATTAGATCTTATGTGAATGTTATGCAAGGTTTAAGAAGTTATAGGTAATATTGGATTCGGTTTAGAGGGCGGCGAGTGTTCCCGCAGTAATGCGTAAATATTCCGTGCGCGATCTGTTTATCGTGTGGTGCGAGCTTTCTTCTAGTCTTTCTTGATTAGTGGTCAGATGGACGCCAGGTATCGTGAAACTTTTCGAGGTGAAACCACCTTTGAAAGTTGGGTTCCGAATTTTTAATTGCAGTCGATGCCTTCTTCAAAACTCCGCCGTGTTATTATAGCCCAGCCTGTCTTGTTTCAGTCGTCTCACTTGGCGCTTCTAAGGAAGCGAATTCGCACGAACAGTTTGTTTCTTAGATTTCGAAATAAGAAAAGCGCAGGCTGCTTTCAAAGGTGGTATAAGTGGCTCTCGTTTCAATTAAGCTAATTAAAAATACTACCTATAACATAGGATTCACGTCACGTGCAGATTATACATACTTCTTTATACTGACATAAGTGTATAAGGAAATTAGTGGCACCTCGAAGCAAGCGACGTGAACCCCGGAACGTTATGTGATATTCAGGGGATAATCTATCTGTTACAAGTGTTAATAGTGATATACTGGCATCCAAATTTGGAGGAGAAATGAAAAGATTAATACTTGGAACATTTATTTTAGTATTAGTATTCATACTTATTGTGTATAACATAAAACCCCATATTAAAGCAGAATCTGGACCAGAGATATCTTGGAGTTATCTTGTTGATAAAGGCTATGAAATTGTTGATTATCATGGAAGAACAACAAAAACTTTTTCTGAAGACCATATATCATTAAACGATATTTATCGATTAACGCTGATAAGTGATAACTATAAAAGTTTAATGAATAAAGAAATTATTATTGATACATATATGGTGACAGACCACCCTTTAGATAATAATTTTAAAAGGTTTATAAGAACAGTTGAAATGGGCTTAAAAGTTAGATATCCAAACATGACACGGGTTCAAGTAGCAATTGTTGATAATAAAGTTATTGGAGGTTTTTCCAATATTTATCACACTGGACAAAGAGTACTTGGTACAGCATCATATGATATTGAAGGCAATTCTATTGAGAATATAACAGGACTTACATATGATGAGTGGCGAAAAAAAGTAATGAAGGAGTTCGAAATCAATTATTGAACATCACATAACACCTCGCCCCCGCAACTAAGGCTGCGAGGGGCGAGAGAAACGTTAGATGAAAGCTTGGAAAACAAGGAGTAGCAAGATGAAGATTGCATTCTTAGATAGAGATGGGACTATAGTTAGAGACTATGCAGATGATGATTGGAAAGGAAAAATAGTTCCCGAAGTTTTGGAAGGTGCAATTGACGGAATGCTTCAACTTAATCAAAGAGACTACAAAATCATTATTATAACTAACCAGTATATTATTAATGATGGAATAATTTCAATAGATCAATACAACGAATTCACATTTAATTTAAAAGAGATCTTTGAAAAAAATGATGTAGAAGTTTTAGACATTTTCTACTGTCCTCACTCAACAAGTGAGAACTGTGAGTGTAAAAAACCAAAAGTTGGTATGGTTCAAAAGGCATTGGAAAAATATCCGCTCATTGATCTATCAAAATCGATATTAATTGGTGACTCAAAGGCAGATGAAGAGTTAGCCTTAAATGTGAACTTGAAGTTCTATAAGATAGGCATAAAACAGAATGATACAGGTTTGCTTTATGATTCTATAAATGAGGTTGTTATAAAAAACAATTTATAATTTAAAAGCCTTCATCTAACACCTCGCCCCCGCAACTAAGGCTGCGAGGGGCGAGAGAAACGTTATGAGAAAGCTAATTAAAAAGAGGAGTAACAGAATGATAAAAAACCAAATTAAAATTTATATTAACAATAATCCAAAATGTAATGTGAAACTATTTAGTGCAGTTAAAAATGAAGAATGGGTTATGGAGAATGAACCATTCATAAAAATATTTGGGGCAGGCTTTCAAAACGATAAAGTTACTTTGAATGTTTATATTGGGGATAAACTTATTCACTCGGACGTAGTTATAACGATTGATAATCGATTTGAGGTTAAAGTTTCATTAGATAAGCTATTAACGTCTGATGAGAGCATTGTCATTAAGGCAAATAATCAGACTTTTGAATTTCAACCGAGTTTTACAAAAGTGACAGGGACTGTTAAGTATTTAGATGGAAGTCCAGTAAAACAGCCGATTATTAATTTCACATCAAGGGATGTTTCAGTGATTGGTGATGATAACGGAAATTATGAAATGATTTTAAGTGAGAAGGAAGATCAGATTGGAATATTTGATCAAAATTATTCTGTAAATACATTGGAAGTTTGGTTAAGCAATCTTGATTTGTCATGCAAGAATAATATGAATTTTATAATTGATAAGTTGGAAGTTTATAGGATGAATATGTGGTCAGGGGAACAGTCAAATTATATTCATTTCATCCCAATGTCTGTAACGAGAGTTAAAAAGGTCATGGACAAAGGCTATACTTCAGAACTCGATTTAATTATGGACCCAGAGGTATGGGTGAACTTAGAAAAGAGTAATGTAAAAGTCTATGTTGAGGAAGAAGAGTGTAGAATACTTACATTTTCAAAGATAGATGATTATTTAGTTGAAGTAGAAGATAATATGTTTTTCAGACCAAGTTATATACTATCAATTCCAAAAACTGATAGAAACAAAATGATAAAAATTGAAATCACTTCAGAAGTAGAATATAACGAGGCAGTGGTTAAAGAATACGGACAAGGTTACTATTATTGGTAAAGCCTTCTCATAACACCTCGCCCCCGCAACTAAGGCTGCGAGGGGCGAGAGAAACGTTATGAGAAATTGGAAGACATTAGGAGAAATTGATGAACAATGACGTGAAAGCATTTTTTGATGAATATGGCATTAAAGAATGGAATAGACTTGATGAAAACGCTTATAGTAGAATAAATTATTTGCTACATTTACACTTTATAAAAGAGCATTTAAAACCTGGCATGAAAATATTGGATGCAGGTTGTGGTACTGGAAGATTTAGCATCGACTTTGCAAAAATAGGCTGTAAAGTGACGTTGCTTGATATTTCACAAGAACAACTCAAAATTGCAAAAGATAAAATTGATGAGGCAGAAGTTAACCACAATATAGAAGGTATTTATCATGCAGATTTGATAGATAAGACAGACTTCGCAGATGATTACTTTGATGCAATAGTTTGTTATGGAGCACCACTTTCATACATTCTTGAAAAAAGAGACGATGTAATAAGAGAATTCAACAGAATACTAAAATCAAAAGGGAACCTATTTGTAAGTGTAAATAACAAATGGGGGATATTTAAAATGCTTATTGGACGACAAATGACAGACTTTTTTAGTGAGCCTGAATACTGGTTTATTGATCGAGTAATTGAGAGTGGAGATTTACCAAAACATGAAAAAGTAAATCATCCAGCAAGACACTTTTTTGAAGCAAAGGAGTTAAGAAGTTTACTTGAAAATAATGGGTTTGAGCCTGTTAAATTTGGTGGAAGCCCATGTATTTCATGTGGAAATCAAATGAGTATTGAAGAGATAAGTAAAAATAAGGAAGCGCTAAAAACAATTATAAACATTGAATTGGCAAGCTATACAAAAGATACAATGGTGGACAACGGAGAATTTTTATTAGCAATGGGAGAAAAGAGATAACAACTTCTCATAACACCTCGCCCCCGCAACTAAGGCTGCGAGGGGCGAGAGAAACGTTATGCGAAATATATTTTGAAAGGATTGAATTATGAAAAATAAAATACTGGTAGTTGTCATTATATTTTTTATGATAAAAAATATTTCATTTACAGAAACAATAAACACAAATGATGAAAAACTCATTGAAATTGAAAATAAAATATTATTGCTAGAAGAAAAGAATAGTTATATTGAAAAGTACTATGACAAAAGTTTAGATGACTTAAAGTTGTATATAAGCATTTTTGGTGGTTTGATAACGGTATTGTTTACTGGATTTGGAATTATAACTTATAAAAATTCTGATAAGGAAATTAAAATAATTAAAGAGAATATAGAACTTGAAACTAGAATTATGATTGAGAAGTTAATAAATGAAAACAAAAATTTAAGTGATGTGTTAGAGAGACGATTACTTGAAGAACAAGTTGACTTTAAGAACAGCGTTTCTAAGGAAATTAAACAAAGGGTAGATAATAATTATTCATCACTTAAAGATGAAATAAAAATACTTAACGTAAAGTTAATTGATTCGAATATTAATTACAATAGTGCATTATTTCCAATGTATGATTGTTATGAATTAGTTAAAAATGCAAAAGGAGTTTTTGAAGTAGAGTATAGAATAAGCGAAGTACTTGATAAAATTGAAGAAGCATTAGATAAGGGAAAAGTTTTCGATAGTTATGAACTTGAAAATTTCTCCTGGCTCATAGATGAAGTTCCAAGTAAATTTAATATTCAAAAAGATAGAATTATTAAGAAAGTAAAAGAAAATTAATACTTCGCATAACACCTCACCCCCGCAACTAAGGCTGCGAGGGGTGAGAGAAACGTTATGCGAAAGTATTTTTAGACAATACGTCAATTGCAGAATAGCCTTACATTGATTAATTCCTATTCTAGCCAATCGTAACAGGAGATTCTAATGAAATGTATATATTGTAATAAACCTGCTGGATTTTTTAAGTTACAACATCAAGAATGCTATGAGCAAATCAAACCAATATTTGAAGAAGTTTCTAAAGTTATTGGTTTATTCAACTCAGGCGAAATTACATCTGAATTAGCTAAAGACAAGTTGATAAAAATTGCAATCAATGAGAAGTTATACTCTGAATATTTGAAAAATTGTACAAACAATAATAAGGATATTTGGAATACTGAAATTATTCTTTATTGCGAAAACGGGTTAACAATCTCTGAATCTAAGAATCGAGCTAAAATGATTAGAACAGGTTATAGATACGAGAGAAAGCCAGTATGGAACGTTAACAATCTCAAACTTGAAGATAATGTTTCTTTTGTTTTCACTAATCAAAGTGTATATATGTTATTTAGTCAGACTTCAATGAGATATCCTTATAATAAAATTGTAAATATTGGCTATGACAAAGTAAATTTATACACTTATTTTGATGTTAAAACGACATCACCGCATCCACATAGGTTTTATATCAATACAGATAATAGAACCGAGGATAACAGATTAGCCGACATTTGTTCCTTATTAAAATGCTTTACAAGACTTGAATGAGGTTTATTAAATTAAAAGATTAGAAAGAAGGTAAGGAGGGACTGTTAAATGGAAAGAGTTTCTAAAATGAAATTAGCCTTTATTGATGAATGTGGTAATTTTGGAACCGACCCAAACTTAAAAGGAAATAGTTCCCACTTTATTATTACTGCAGTTATCATTGACGATGAAAATTATGATAAGATTCGAGAAATTACAAATGAAATAAGACTAAAACACTTTAAAGATGGTGAAATAAAATCTAACAGAGTTTCTAAAAATCATGCTAAGAGATTCGAAATAATTCAGTCCATACTCAAAATGGATATAAAAGTCATATCAGTAGTCATAAATAAGAGACTACTCAACTTTAATGATTCTGGTTTGAGATTTAAAAAAGTATATTATAAGTTTCTAAACAATGTTCTTCATTCTGAATTAAAAATTCTATTTCCGAATATTAAAGTAATAGCAGATGAACACGGAACAGAAGAATTTATGAAAGAATTTTCTTCATATGTACAAGAAAAAGGTCAGTTAACAATGTTTGATAATTTTGAGTTCGAGTTCAGATCAAGCAAAGAGGAACTTCTCATTCAATTAGCCGATTTTATTGGGGGCACAATTTCCCTTGGGTATGAAGAAGATAAAAAATGTAGCGAATTTAATAGTTTTAGCAAATTGCTAGATGAGAAAATTCTTGTAATTAGACATTGGCCGATTAGCGCTGAAAACTATTTAGTAAATTTGGAGATGATTAAGTATGGCGATTTTGATAGACATATTGCAGAATTAAGTGTTAGAGCTGCAGTGAATTACATATCACGAAACAGAAAAAATAGAGAAACAATAGTTTTAGATCGAGTTTATGTACTTGAGTATTTATTGAACCAAATTTATAGTGGGAATACTAAAAAATATTTTTATTCAGACGAACTAATAAAACATATTAGCACACAAAGTTCTGAAAGTTATAGTACGCATACTTTTATAAGTAGTATAATAGCTCCACTTAGGGATTCAAATGTATTACTGGCTAGTAGTAATAATGGTTATAAGTTACCTATGAATGAAAGTGAAATTTATTCATATGCAAACAAGACGATTGGACAAATTAAACCTATGCTTAGTAGATTGGAAAAAGCAAGAAATCAAATTTTAGCTGCAACAAATTCTAATTTTGATATTTTAGATAGAGAAGAGTATTCGAGAATCAAGAAATATTTCGATATTTAAACCTTCGCATAACACCTCACCCCCGCAACTAAGGCTGCGAGGGGTGAGAGAAACGTTATGTGATATTCAGGGGATAATCTATCTGTTACAAGTGTTACTAGTGATATACTGGCATTCAAATTTGGAGGAGAAATGAAAAGATTAATACTTGGAACATTTATTTTAGTATTAGTATTCATACTTATTGTGTATAACATAAAACCCCATATTAAAGCAGAATCTGGACCAGAGATATCTTGGAGTTATCTTGTTGATAAAGGCTATGAAATTGTTGATTATCATGGAAGAACAACAAAAACTTTTTCTGAAGACCATATATCATTAAACGATATTTATCGATTAACGCTGATAAGTGATAACTATAAAAGTTTAATGAATAAAGAAATTATTATTGATACATATATGGTGACAGACCACCCTTTAGATAATAATTTTAAAAGGTTTATAAGAACAGTTGAAATGGGCTTAAAAGTTAGATATCCAAACATGACACGGGTTCAAGTAGCAATTGTTGATAATAAAGTTATTGGAGGTTTTTCCAATATTTATCACACTGGACAAAGAGTACTTGGTACAGCATCATATGATATTGAAGGCAATTCTATTGAGAATATAACAGGACTTACATATGATGAGTGGCGAAAAAAAGTAATGAAGGAGTTCGAAATCAATTATTGAACATCACATAACACCTCGCCCCCGCAACTAAGGCTGCGAGGGGCGAGAGAAACGTTAGATGAAAGCTTGGAAAACAAGGAGTAGCAAGATGAAGATTGCATTCTTAGATAGAGATGGGACTATAGTTAGAGACTATGCAGATGATGATTGGAAAGGAAAAATAGTTCCCGAAGTTTTGGAAGGTGCAATTGACGGAATGCTTCAACTTAATCAAAGAGACTACAAAATCATTATTATAACTAACCAGTATATTATTAATGATGGAATAATTTCAATAGATCAATACAACGAATTCACATTTAATTTAAAAGAGATCTTTGAAAAAAATGATGTAGAAGTTTTAGACATTTTCTACTGTCCTCACTCAACAAGTGAGAACTGTGAGTGTAAAAAACCAAAAGTTGGTATGGTTCAAAAGGCATTGGAAAAATATCCGCTCATTGATCTATCAAAATCGATATTAATTGGTGACTCAAAGGCAGATGAAGAGTTAGCCTTAAATGTGAACTTGAAGTTCTATAAGATAGGCATAAAACAGAATGATACAGGTTTGCTTTATGATTCTATAAATGAGGTTGTTATAAAAAACAATTTATAATTTAAAAGCCTTCATCTAACACCTCGCCCCCGCAACTAAGGCTGCGAGGGGCGAGAGAAACGTTATGAGAAAGCTAATTAAAAAGAGGAGTAACAGAATGATAAAAAACCAAATTAAAATTTATATTAACAATAATCCAAAATGTAATGTGAAACTATTTAGTGCAGTTAAAAATGAAGAATGGGTTATGGAGAATGAACCATTCATAAAAATATTTGGGGCAGGCTTTCAAAACGATAAAGTTACTTTGAATGTTTATATTGGGGATAAACTTATTCACTCGGACGTAGTTATAACGATTGATAATCGATTTGAGGTTAAAGTTTCATTAGATAAGCTATTAACGTCTGATGAGAGCATTGTCATTAAGGCAAATAATCAGACTTTTGAATTTCAACCGAGTTTTACAAAAGTGACAGGGACTGTTAAGTATTTAGATGGAAGTCCAGTAAAACAGCCGATTATTAATTTCACATCAAGGGATGTTTCAGTGATTGGTGATGATAACGGAAATTATGAAATGATTTTAAGTGAGAAGGAAGATCAGATTGGAATATTTGATCAAAATTATTCTGTAAATACATTGGAAGTTTGGTTAAGCAATCTTGATTTGTCATGCAAGAATAATATGAATTTTATAATTGATAAGTTGGAAGTTTATAGGATGAATATGTGGTCAGGGGAACAGTCAAATTATATTCATTTCATCCCAATGTCTGTAACGAGAGTTAAAAAGGTCATGGACAAAGGCTATACTTCAGAACTCGATTTAATTATGGACCCAGAGGTATGGGTGAACTTAGAAAAGAGTAATGTAAAAGTCTATGTTGAGGAAGAAGAGTGTAGAATACTTACATTTTCAAAGATAGATGATTATTTAGTTGAAGTAGAAGATAATATGTTTTTCAGACCAAGTTATATACTATCAATTCCAAAAACTGATAGAAACAAAATGATAAAAATTGAAATCACTTCAGAAGTAGAATATAACGAGGCAGTGGTTAAAGAATACGGACAAGGTTACTATTATTGGTAAAGCCTTCTCATAACACCTCGCCCCCGCAACTAAGGCTGCGAGGGGCGAGAGAAACGTTATGAGAAATTGGAAGACATTAGGAGAAATTGATGAACAATGACGTGAAAGCATTTTTTGATGAATATGGCATTAAAGAATGGAATAGACTTGATGAAAACGCTTATAGTAGAATAAATTATTTGCTACATTTACACTTTATAAAAGAGCATTTAAAACCTGGCATGAAAATATTGGATGCAGGTTGTGGTACTGGAAGATTTAGCATCGACTTTGCAAAAATAGGCTGTAAAGTGACGTTGCTTGATATTTCACAAGAACAACTCAAAATTGCAAAAGATAAAATTGATGAGGCAGAAGTTAACCACAATATAGAAGGTATTTATCATGCAGATTTGATAGATAAGACAGACTTCGCAGATGATTACTTTGATGCAATAGTTTGTTATGGAGCACCACTTTCATACATTCTTGAAAAAAGAGACGATGTAATAAGAGAATTCAACAGAATACTAAAATCAAAAGGGAACCTATTTGTAAGTGTAAATAACAAATGGGGGATATTTAAAATGCTTATTGGACGACAAATGACAGACTTTTTTAGTGAGCCTGAATACTGGTTTATTGATCGAGTAATTGAGAGTGGAGATTTACCAAAACATGAAAAAGTAAATCATCCAGCAAGACACTTTTTTGAAGCAAAGGAGTTAAGAAGTTTACTTGAAAATAATGGGTTTGAGCCTGTTAAATTTGGTGGAAGCCCATGTATTTCATGTGGAAATCAAATGAGTATTGAAGAGATAAGTAAAAATAAGGAAGCGCTAAAAACAATTATAAACATTGAATTGGCAAGCTATACAAAAGATACAATGGTGGACAACGGAGAATTTTTATTAGCAATGGGAGAAAAGAGATAACAACTTCTCATAACACCTCGCCCCCGCAACTAAGGCTGCGAGGGGCGAGAGAAACGTTAAGTGAAATTATTAATGAAAGGATATACACATGATGAATAGTATTGTAAATAATTATACAGATAGTTACGTAGCATTCTTAGATGTACTCGGTTTTAAAGAAATGGTTTTTAAAAATGATGATCAATTACTAACAACGTATTTTAACACAATTAATACAGTTATTGATGATTTAAAAAAGCGAGATCAAAAGATTAATTTAAAACATATTGTAATCAGTGATTCAATCATATTAAGCATGGAGAAAGAACAAGGCAAGAACTTTAATGTAAATGCATTAAGACAGCTATGTATTGCTGTAAAGAATATACAAGCGGAGTTAGCAATTCATAATATTTGGTTGCGAGGAGCAATTTCAAGTGGTAAAACTTATTTCGATCAAGAGAACAATCAGATAATTGGGCCAGCATTTATTAATGCTTACTTATTAGAAGAAGAAATCGCAATTTTTCCAAGAGTTATACTTGATAATAAGTTATTATTTGAGCTGAATTATAATGGTAGTGATGAATTCATTAATGCTATTAATACTGGAACTTATTCTGAAATAGCATTATATGATTGGAGCAAGAATATTTTTATTGGCAAATATTCCTTTGATCAGGACGTTCCTTTTTTTATCGACTACTTAGAAGGTGTTTTTTCAGATGATTATAAATTCAATGTCATTTCAAATAATATTAAGAATGGAATGTACGCAAACTCAAAAGTCTATAAAAAATATAGGTGGGTAGCTAATTATTTGTATTCAATATACCTAAGAGAAGAAAACAAAATAAAATATTTAAGGTTTAAAGAAATTCTTGAAAAAATATAATAACTTCACTTAACACCTCACCCCCGCAACTAAAGCTGCGAGGAGTTAGAGAAACGTTATGTGAAATAACAAAAACAATAGCAAAGATTAATGGGAGAAAATTTATGATAGAAAGATCACTAATAAAAATTGATTCAAAATACATGAATGAAAACCATATTCAATTTTTAAAGCATCAAAAACAATCAAATAATTTAGTTGTTATTTTTCCTGGCGGTGATAATTCGACAGATATTCCAACTTTACATTATGCAAGAAAGGCAGCGTTATTAGCAGGATGTGATGTTTTGAGTTTGAAGTATGGAGTACCTCCAAGTAAATTAGATTTTGAGGATAAAAATCTTTACATGACACTCATTGAAGAATGTGTTACTGCGATGAACAGAGTGAATTTTAGAGATTATGAGAAGATATTTTTTATTAGTAAGAGTATTGGGAATTTAATCGCTATAGACGTTGATACTGAACATTTTAATTCCGAAGTAACTCACATTTTTTATACGCCTATAGAAGCACTAATTGATAAAATTCAGGATCAAAATTGTATAGTTTTTACCGGCGAGAAGGATAAATTCATTAAAAAAGAAAGTATTAGTATATTGAAAAAATGTTCAAATGCTAAAGTTTATCAGTTCCCGAATGCAGTTCACTCTCTTGAAGTGAATGATGATATCGCTGAAAGTTTCAGAATACTTGAAAGTGTAACAGAAATACTCAGCAATTATCTTGAAAAGACAACGAAAAGACTTTGAAAAGCTATCGAAAAGAAGATAAAAATAGTAATTAAGTTACTTCACATAACACCGTAGTCCCTGTCACTTGAAGCGACGGGACTACGAAGAACGTTATGAGAAATTGGAAGACATAAGGAGAAATTAATGAACAATGACGTGAAAGCATTTTTTGATGAATATGGCATTAAAGAATGGAATAGACTTGATGAAAACGCTTATAGTAGAATAAATTATTTGCTACATTTACACTTTATAAAAGAGCATTTAAA